>Ga0310345_10001016_pt1 | contig 33864 bp, 31 predicted proteins | sample HC15DNA20500_MG_FD_204667 | JGI IMG/M metagenome (GOLD analysis project Ga0310345, IMG submission 204667) | Marine microbial communities from station ALOHA, North Pacific Subtropical Gyre - HC15-DNA-20-500_MG | ecosystem: Environmental > Aquatic > Marine > Oceanic | place: Pacific Ocean: North... | reverse complement strand
GATGCGGAGCGAAGCGAGCTGCCCTGGGTCAAGGTCGTTCCAGAAAATGCGCTACTCCGAAGGGGTTATTGCCGGCCGGAAACGCGTTGGCAATAACGCCTTCAGCGTAGAAGAGGCAGGCGACTTAAACCCAGGGTAGCTCGCTTCGCTCCGCATCGCCAACCCTGGGTTACACGCAATAACACCTTCGGTGTAGGGGACGTCCCCTCAAAGTTTTCTCCCCGGATGATCCAGCGCCAGCTGTGGGTCTCTCTTGGCCTGATTACAAGTTTCTTTCTCGAATGGGGCCAGGACTTCCTGGGGGTGGGACTGACCTGAAACTCGAACAGTGAGCAGTATCGAAAACGCATGCAGCCACCAGCGCCGCGAACGACTTGACTTGTCTGCAATATCATCCTAAGTTTCGAGGAGCGACCGTTCAGCAGCTAGAGCATTCCTGCCTTCTCCTGTTGAGCCTGCAATGTAGCCCGGTAGCGGCGAGAGGCATCCTCGTCGAGGCGACAGCTCTCGCCCTTGTACACGACGGCAAACGCCCTGCGATGTCTGACCGTGGAGCGATTGGCGTTGGCGCTGTGAATCATGTTGCCATGATGGATCGCTAGATCGCCTGGGCGCATGCGAACGACGACCTCTCGGTCTCGGTCTTTCTCTCCATAGTCCGTAATTCCTTGCGAGAATCCGATGATCTTGGTTGGATTGTGGGGGCGTATGCCCTGCAGGTGAGAACCAGCGACGTATCGCAGAGAGCCATTTTCATCGTCCACCAAGTCGAGGGCTAACCAGAATGTGGCCACATGGGCAGGCCTCAGGAAAAAGTAGAAGTTGTCCTGGTGTGGAGGCGTGACGTGATCAGTTCGAGGAGGCTTGTCGAACCACTCGACCGAGGCCTTCACAGGTTCGCCCACAAGGCCCTCGGCCAGATCCATCCATTTATCTCGTTTGGGAAGTTCCTCGAAGAAGGGGTCTTCCTCCATGTACTGCATCTGCTTGAGCGTTTCCGGGCGCGAGCGGTCCTGGTAGAAGGCGTGCGTCGCCGGCAGTTTTGGCACCGTCTCCCGGATGTAGCGATCCAGGTGATGGGACAGTTCCGCCATCTCTTCCTCTGTCATGAACTCGGGGATGAGAGCATATCCATTGCGTTCGTAGTCTGGTTTATATGGGGTGTGCATCATCATGCTGGTCTCCCTCTGTTCGATCGAAATAAGTAGTAGAAGCTGTGTTCCTCATGACCCGCCGTGCGGAGCAACTGAGATCCATTCACGGGTCCCTGAAGCACGGAGGATTGCCAGGTTCACGAATAGGGTTTGTATGCCCTCTTCAAGGCTGCACAGAGGCGCGGCTTTTCCTTCGACGGTATCGAGGAAGGAGTTTGCTTGTCGCACAAAGAGCGTATCGCGTTCCAGAGATTGACTTTCGTCATGCCAATCGGTTTGGGGTTGGGACATCCAGCGCCAGCGGTTGCGATGCATCTCGAATCGGGCAGTCCCGTCTTCGCAGACTACCGTAATAACGATTTCATTCGGCGCCTGGTACTGGTTGAGGCTATAGCTGGCAAGTACGTCCTGGTGTCGAGCCACGACGTGAACGGTATCCTCAACGTCTACCCCGTCCAGGGCTTTGTGTGCCGAGTCCGCTGCGAGTTCCGTGATCGGGCCTAGCAGCCACTCGGCAGCATTCAGAATGTGAGTCAGGGCGTCCTGGACAGCTCCTCCTCCGGTAGCGCGATCCTTATAGTAGATCTCGCGGTAGGCGGGACGGTGGAAGGGGAAGTTCTGGCCACAAAGGGCAACCAATTGTAGGGGCTTTCCGAATCGTCCCTCAAGGAGTGATCGTCGCATGGATGCCAATATCGGATGGGCTCTATAGACGTAGGCTACGGCCGTCAGGGTCTTCCCGGCCTCAGCCGAGTCTCTGAGGCGGTCGATCCCTTCGAGGCTGGTGCTCAAGGGTTTTTCAATCAGGGTATGGACGCCGGCCTCAGCCAAACGGATGGACATCGGGATGTGCAAATGGGCAGGTGTACAGACCACGGCGACATCAGGTGGGCGCAGCAAGGCCTCCTCGAGGTCTTCGAAGGCTTCTTCCAAGCCGTATCTGGTACACATCCGCTGCCGGAGTGCCGAATCGATTTCACAAACCGAAACCGTTGTGCGGCCAGTCTGCTGAAAACAGCGGACATGGCGTTCGCCTATTGAGCCGGCCCCTATCACTAGAACTCGCATTCTTTCTGTCCCATCCGAGGTAATGAGGGTTGAGAATCGAGTTCACAGTAGGCAGGGGTAGATGGGATGTCAAGTCAGGAATGGTAGCTGTAGTCTGGGGCCGTTGGTACCGACGTTCTTTCGAGAGAGAGGTTGAGAAGGCATTCCGCCGGAAGCGACGCCCGGCCATTGGCCGTGGCTTTTGCGGGTCTGAGCCCGCTCTTGCGATTCTGGAGCGGCTGAGGGCACAACAAGACGTTGACCTCGATTGCGTCTTTTTGTCTCGGGTCGGGGGAACACTCAGCTGGATGGGCAAGACGACCCGACAAATTCAGGAGGTCGTGGGCTTCCATTTCACGCCGCATGACCTACGGCGAACCTGTGCCACGAACCTGAGCGAACTGGGAATTGATGACACGATCATCGCCCGCATCTTGAATCATAGCTGGGTGGATCAAAATGTCACCGCTCGGGTCTACAACCGTTTCCAAAAACTTCCCGAGATGCAGCGCGCACTCGCGCGCTGGGGAGCGAGGCTCGAGCAGATCGTCACCGGGGAGCCCGCCAAGGTTCTCAAAATGCGTTAACGGTGTGCCTTTTCCGGTACGCGCGTTGCCGCACTCCTCACATAGCCAAATCGTGATATCCCCAGACACAGCAGCTGTTCGATTACAATGGAACCACATCGAGCCGGAAGATGACTATCGCGATCGAAACTCCACAAATTACCAAGGCGGAGATTACTGGATCCGGAACGATTGACATCACGAAGGTCACTGAGGAACGGGTTTCACTTGTAATCAACGGCTCAGGCGTCATTACCGGAAAAGGACAAGTGACGAACCTACATGCGACGATCAATGGATCCGGTCAAGTACACGTTTCAAGTCTTCAAGCATCGTCGGCAGCAATTACTGTGATTGGCTCAGGTGAAGCGCATATCCGTGCAGCCGATGAGTTGACGGAAAGTGTACTAGGCAGTGGGGATATCACATACATCGGAATGCCGTCCACGGTAAACGCCTCTACAATAGGTTCAGGCACGATTGCTAAGAAATGACTGAATTCCCCGGCACCATGCTGTCGAGGTGCGCATTGGCCTGCCTGCTGCAATAGCGAGCCCAAGTGTTTCTGAACTCCATTGAAAGAAAATATTCCAGGGAGCATCCACTGTTCATAATGCTTCAAATGAACAGTCCGATACGGTGCCCAAGACGGTCTTCCCTGTCGCAATGCGTTTTCGAATATCCGCGGTAAGTTTCATCGTGTTTGCTCCACGAGGCCGTTCAAGTTGTTCATCATTAGCGAGAACGAAAGGGCACCGGGATCGACATGGTCCAGGGCCCGGTCGCCGAGAGTCTTGGATTTTCCAAACCGAGCAATTAAGTTTTTAGTATTTTCACAGCCTTCGGCCGCCGCCGCGGCTGCAGCTGCCATTGCAGTCGACAGGGGCGCGTCCCGCAGTTCACCGGCCTTGTCGGCCGCCGGTTTCAAGGCGTCCACAACGGTCTTGTCTCCTACCTGCGCCTTACCCCGCTCCTGGACCAATTGCAGCCCGCCTGCCAGGAAATGTGCCAGCGCTTCGGCGTCAAAATCGGATGTGTCATCCAGGGACCGGGCTCCGCCTGCGAAAAGGCTCCCGAATATAGGGCCAGACGCTCCCCCCATGGAGCGCAGCAACGTCCTGCCGATCAGGGTGAACAGGGCGTCAACAGTCTCCGGTCGCTCTGTCTCCAGCATCTTCGCAACTGCCGAAAACCCTCGCTCAATCGCAAGGCCGTGATCGCCGTCCCCGACCTGTTGATCTGCGTGGGTTAAGGTATCGCGGCAGGCGACCATCGATTCCGACAGCTTCAGAAACAACACGCGCGCTTCCTCCAGGGAAAGCTGTGGGACATCACTCACACTACCCTTTCGTGAAGGCAGGCGATCGTGCAGGCATGTCGTAGAACTGACGTAACTCTGGGTCCAGTTTCATCAGTGTAATTGAAGCGCCGGCCATTTCCTGGCAGGTGCAAAAACTTCCCATGACGGTATCGTGAACTGAAATGTCCTTTTCATCCAGAATCTGGCGCGCGCGACGGTTGACGATCAGTAACTCCATAAACGTCGTGCTACCCAGGTTGTTGACCAGGAGGCATACGTCATCGGATGCGGTGAGGGGCATGTCGTCGAGCATGCAGCCCATCATGTCCGTCACGATCGCGTCGGCGGCCTCAAGTTTCTGCCGGCGCACGCCAGGCTCGCCGTGCAGACCCATCCCGATTTCCATCTCGTCGTCACCCAGTTTGAATGTCGGCTCGCCTGTTTCAGGAATGGATCCGGCTGCGAGGGCCACCCCGATCGAGCGTGTGCAGTCACGAGCCTTGCTGGTGATACGGAACACCTCATCCAGGTCCGGCGCCTTCGTTGCAGCCGCGCCCGCGATCTTGATGACGAACAGATCCCCGGCAATGCCCCGGCGCTCTTCCGTTTGGTCGGGCGGCGCCGATGCCACGTCGTCCCAGACGCGCACGGTCTTGACGTCGATGCCTTCTTCTTCCGCCATCTCCGCTGCGATATCGAAATTCATGCAATCGCCGGCGTAGTTACCGTACACATACAGGACGCCCTTGCCCTTGTTCAGGGCGCGGGTCACATCCAGTATCACATCCGGTGGAGGTGCCGCAAAGACGTTGCCGCACGCGGCGCCATCGGCCAGGTTGTCGCCGATGAAGCATGGGAAGAGCGGTTCGTGCCCGCTGCCGCCGCCAATCAGGATGCCGACTTTGTCGTTCTGCAGGTTGGCCTTCGCGAGTGCGCCCACCGCCCCGACCTGCCGAATCGATCCATTGCCTGCGGCGATCAACCCCTCGAGCAATTCTTCCACGACATTCGCAGGATCGTTGATGATCTTCTTGCTCATGCAGCAGTCTTTCGCTTGCGCTTCTTACTGTCACCGTGCACGATCGTCTTTAAGTGTTTCAGGATGCCGCCGATGTCATCGCTCTGCCAGACATTGCGGCCGAACGTGATCCCAGCAGCTCCCGCGCGCACGACTTCAGTTGCCATTTCCATGACGTCGTCCGCCGTTTCAAGCTTTGGTCCCCCCGCGGCCACGACCAGCGCCGGTGCGGCCAGGTCTACGACTTCGGCAAATGTTTCTGCCGATCCCGTGTAAAGCGTCTTCACGATGTCCACCCCCAGTTCCATCACGGCCCTTGCAGCATATCCCACTTGCTCGACAGTGAATCGCTTGTCCTCGGGAATGGAGCTGCCGAGCGGATACGCATGCGCGATCACTGGTACTCCGTAACGATCGCCCTCTTGTACGAGCCTGGCAAGATCACTGAAGTGCTGCGGCTGATTCGGACTCCCGAAGGTTATGGCCATGGCGACTGCATCCGCACCAAGCCGGACAGCGTCCTCTACCGACGCAACCCGCACATCCTGCTCTGCATGATGGGGAGAGATGCTTGAAGTTTTTATTATCAGCGGCATACGACCAGCATGAGCGTCCCAACAACGCACCGCGGTTCCCCGCATCAACATCACGGCATCCGGACCACCAGCCACAACGTCGTCTACGACTTGCTTGATGTTCTCCAATCCACTCAGCACGCCGTAACTGGGCGCATGGTCCAGCGCCACGCTCAAGATTCGCCCGGAAACCCGGTTTTTCATTCGTTCAAGTCGAGACTTTTTTCCTAAACTGCTCATCGCTTCGGTCCTTTTTTCCCGTGATGCTCCCGGATGTCCCCACGACCAGCCGACTGATGCTCAACGTCAATCGGATGGGAATAACGATATCATGGATCTGTTCGCGATAGTGGTGCACTTCCGGAGAACGATATCTTCATCATCCCAGTCCGTCTCGAAGAATGCGAGGCGCCTGCCCAGCTCGCCAATTTCCATTGGGTGGATATGTTTCCGGACTGGAAGGCGGGTGTTGACGGAATTCTAAGAGCGATGAAGTCTCAATTTGATATCGGAAAACGGAACTTCACTAACCCTAGAGCATACACGTAACGATCCCCATTCCCAGGGCGAACCAGAAAGAATATGACAACCTACGCCTATATACCTCCTCGCCATCCGGTACACCGGTACAACCCAGTATTGACAGGGGTTTCAGCCGATCTCCTATCCGGTACAGTACCGGATAGTGTACCGGATGGAGCGGGGGTAAGGGGGGATTCTGAGCGTGTACTCTAGAGTTTTCGATCTAGAGGCGTCCGACTTACTCGAAAGGCTTAGGAAGAAAGGAATCCGTTTGAGTCTAGATTCCGACGGGAAAACGGTCCTGGCCTGGGGGGCAATAGACGACGAGATTCGACAGCAAATCAAGAGCCTAAGACCAGGCTTGATCGAGCTGATACAAGCTGGTGAAAGCAATTGGCTTCACGTGGCCGAATTCGACTGTCAGGGGGATTGGGTACAGCAACTCGATGCGGCAATGAAGCAGCTCGTAATCCAATCATGATTAAGAGAGATGACTCCGAGGAGGTCAGTGAGAAACGCCCGCTGCCCGAGATTAAGTTCTCTGGGGCTTTCGAGCAAGAGTACGGGCAGAAGGTTTTAAACTTCGTCGCCGCGGTGCATCTGATGGCTCGTAATGGAGATTCAGCGGCAATTAGCGAGGCAATAAAAGCGGTCTCCTGGATTTTTGCGGGGGCCGGTGAGATCGTCCGGAGCCAGCGGAAGGAAAGACTGAACTAAGTGCTAGATAAATGCTTTTATATTAACGTGTTAAAAGGAGGATAATCGTTTAATGAAGACGGGCCGTGATGGGGAGGGGGGGGCAAATCTCTGGGCGGAAAAACGCTGCGGATCATAGTGCGAGTATCTCTGTTCTCCCTAGGTGGGGGTTTCCCTAAAAAGGAGACCTTAAGGTCCTTATTTAGCGGGGTGTCAAGGATCAGATCGCGTAATTTATCACTATTAAAACGGGTCCTGGCCGTGCTTGGGTTTTGCAGGTTTCCGCGCGGATTTCACTAGAAAGGTTGCCGCGCCGCAAACGCCCAAGCACGGCCAGGTCCCGCTAAAAAAATAGGATTTAACCGAGGCCTTTGCCTGCGCCGGCTCCAGAGAGCACCCAGGCGGCGCTAAAAACGGGAGCTCAAGATCGTTGAAGATTCTGTATGAAAACCTATTGGGAGTATTTAGGTAACTCAAGTTGCCTAGACCTGTTGACCGATCGCGGAGTCGTCAACATTGAGGAGCCGGTGAGCAGTCCTCGGTGAGAGGTGCCGGTGTGGAAGCTGATGTGGACGATACGACAAACACTGCTAGGTCGTGGAGTCACCAAGCCCTTAGGACCATTTCTTTGTCTTTCAATGGCGGACTCGAACCAATAACTACATCCCGGTCGTCCCGTCGTCTGCGATCGAAGCACCATTGATAGCGTCTTTGGTGACTTCCAGGTGCTAGGTGGCGTGAGCTCGGCAAACGATGCCCCGTTCTGCCCAGGCATCCCATATCCGCCTGGTGATGACGATGACGATGTTGTCGGTCCCATTGGTTGCGGACCGGGAACTAGCGGCGATGAGCCCACCATCATCACCCTGGAGTACACGGGCGCCGCATGCGCAGTGCCATTAGCAAACGACCAGAGTGGTAAGGCCAAGTGCAGCGATCTCGGTGCACTTCCTCCAGCTCCAGGTATGGTCCAAATCAGAGCAACCGGTAATGGGGATGTCTACGCCGATTTCACGAATATCTCGATCGGTGATCAAATCATTCTGACGGCACCTGGCAAGTTCAAATCCAACACGATTGTCAGAATTGAAGATCTCGGGGGAGATTTGAAGCAACTGTTGATGATCCACACGTCTTGTTCCAAGACTTTGGCCCTCGACGATGAGTTTGGGAGCCTTAAGGTCGTAGACATGCAGTAGAATCGGGGCCTTGAGCTTCCGACTTCGTGGGAGGCCGGTTTTGAGCCGGCCTCCCACTCCCTTCTTTCTTTTCCGCTTTCATCCCGGTTCTCTTAATACACTCACTTCGTAAGCACCATCACGTTCGCAGTTGAGGCTTGTCAATCCTAGAGTAGAGCTGAAGTTTTCACCGGAATGATCCAGCGTGACCGCTGGCGGGACTGACCTGAAACTTCAAGAATTCGTCGCACGTCTGAACGTCGCACGTCTCCCGTCCTCCGAAGGTGCCACCAACGGGTGAACTACCAGCGTTACGAAGCCAAGTCCGACAGAGCCGCGAACGACTTGAGCCGTTAGAAAAATGAGCCCAGGTTCCGAGGAGAGAGCCGGACAACAGCACAAATCCCCAGTAACCGGAAGTTTCTTTCTCGAATGGGGTCAGTGCTTCCTGGGGGCGGGACTCAGGTGAAACTTCCTTGTGTCCCAGGTTCCACGACCGCCTGCACCAGAGTCGGGTCCCTATAGATAAGTTTTGAACCACTCATTGATTCTAAGCTCGACGGACGGTGGGACACTGTGGCCATGACCGTGATTGAGAAGTCCCAGCCTGGTCGGGTCGCCGTAGAGCCGGTAGGCCGGCATTGCAGCGTGGATAAATGGGGAGCTCTTGACACCGTCGGTACCCTCACCGGCCAGAAGAAGAAAGGGTCGTGGCGCGATCAGGGCCATCACTTCCTGGTGGTCGTGGCCGAATTGTTTGATCCCGGGGCCCAGGTACCAGGATGCGTACCAGTTGGAGAAGTGGGCTCCAATTCCAGGCTCGCTTGAGATCGCCGCCCGGACCCGCTCATCGAAGGCGGACAGATAGAAAGATTCTTTGGCGCCTAGAGAGTGTCCGAAGGCTCCCAGACGGTCGTTGTCGACCTCTTCTACCTGCTCCAGGACGTCCAGGCCCCGTTGGGCGTCGAAGAGCATCTTGGCCATCCCAGTGGAGTTGGGATGCCGCACTTGAAACTGGTGGACCCTGACCTCCCAGGCATGACGAACCCAGCTGCTCGGCGGCTTGAACCCATGTGCGTCAGCCTGATTGCCGCTATGTTGCTCCTGGCAGGAGGAGGGCAGGTTGCCACTGGCGACAGCTTCCCAAAGGAAGCAGGCAGGGGAGAAGGTGACGAAACCCTGCTGGGCTAGCTTCAGCCCGAGAGCCAGCTGGTTCTTTCCTTCCACCCCGGCGGACTGCCGGATGGTGTTGTGCGTAGTGGCATGGAGGACCACGATGCCCGGGGCTTTTCCGGATAGTTTCTTGGGCTTGATCAGGTAGCCACGGACCCTGAGGCCGGGTTCGCTCTCATACTCGACGAGCTCACGGATGACCCCGGGAGGCGATTGGATCGGACCGGTGCCATTGCTGGCCGGCTTTTCGGTGATGAACTTCAGCCGGGGAGGGTTGGGATTCTGAGGTAGGGGGCCGAGATAGTCTAACCAGGAGCGCCGTATCTCGTCGCGGCGTTGGCGCCAAGCGTCGAGAGATCTGACCAGGGTTCCGTCTTCCCTTTTCAAGGCAGAGCTAAGAGGCGTTTGTCCTTCCATGCTCGGACTCTGGACCTCGGCCAGCCAGGAGACGTTCCGGACATGCGACTGCCCTCGGGCAGGGAAAGTAGATGCTGCAGCCGCACCCAGCGAGGCTACCAGGCAATCCCGACGAGAAAGGGCTAGCCCAGGTACGGGAAAGGTGAGAGATATGGGTTTTTGCATTTTGTACAGGGTACGATCAGGTGGGTCCAGAAACAAGACTGGGGTCCGTCCGTCGGCGTACTCTGCAGGAGCCAGCACCTGTCGAAGCATCGTTTGTCCGTGTCCTTGCAAGCAGGCTGGAGTCCCAGTAGACTCCGGAAACGAGTCATTTGTTGCGAGTCTTTACCCCTTATCGCGCGATCAGGCCTGTGACGCCTCGGGAGAAGGAACATGAAAGAGAGAAGAGTCCTGACAGGTCTAGTACGTTGTAACACAGATTGTTACGGGTTTTCCGGTGGGGCTTGTGAGGCGAGATCAAGGAAGGAGGAGGAAGGCGATGAGTGGCCATCTTCGACGACGACCAACGCAGAGATCGTCCACAACCCCCATCGTCAAACCCGTCATAATCTGTGTTACAGCGTACTAGTGATGCTGGGGGTCCTCCTGGTTGGGATAGGCTCTCCTGGGAGACTGCTTTGGGCCGGGAAGGGAACTCGCACTGAGGTCCGGGGCCTGCGTGGGGCCGTGACGGCTGGGCACCCCCTGGTCGCAGATGTAGGCATGGAGATCTTCAAGCAGGGTGGCAACGCCGTGGACTCTGGTGTGGCCATGCTGCTGGCGGCCTCTGTGGTGGAGTTCAACTCGTACGGATTCGGAGGCGAGATGCCGACCCTCATCTACTCGCCCCGAGATCGGCGTGTAGTGGCCGTCAACGGTAATACTAGGGCTCCCAAGGCTGCCAGCATCGGCTGGTTCCGGAAGCAGGGATACCAGATGATTCCAGCAGACGGCTTCATGCCGGCCGGTGTGTGCGCCGTGCCCGCAGCCATTGTGCTCAGTCTGGAGCGCTATGGCACCCTTTCCTTCTCTGAAATCGCCCGGGGTGCCATTCGTCTGGCCGAGGGTTTCCCTGTAGACGAGCGCTGGCGAAAGTACGTCGGGAGGGAAGAATCAGAAAAGTATCACGGCCCCAAGACATTTCGTACGGAGTGGCCCAGTTCGGCAGCCGTGCTTCTCCACGACGGCCGGCTGCCGGGAGTGGGAGAGATCACCAGTAACCCGGATCTAGCCCGGACCTTTCGACGTCTAGCGCAGGCGGAGAAGGACGCCTTGAAGAAAGGCGCTGACCGAAAATCGGCGCTCAGGGCGGTTCACGACTATTTCTACAAAGGCCCAATCGCCCAGCAGTTGGTCGAGTTCTCGCAGGCGTTCAAGGTCCGCGACGGCGAGGGCGGCCATCATCACGGCTTGCTGACAACCGAAGATTTCGCCGATTACGAGGCCCGTATCCAGGAGCCCTGGAGTATCGATTACCGGGGCTATCAGGTCTACAAGTGCGGACCCTGGACCCAGGGCCCGGTATTTCTTCAGCAGCTGGCCTTGTTGGAAGGCTACGATCTGTCCTCCCTGAAGCACAACAGCGCCGACTACCTGCATCTCTGGCTAGAGACCGCCAAGCTGGCTCATGCCGACAAGGAAAAGTACTACGGGGATCCTGATTTCGTGTATGTGCCCCGCCAGGGTCTGCTCTCCAAGGGATACGCCAAGCTGAGAAGACAGCTCCTCGATTGGGCAAAGGCCTCACTGGAGCTGCGTCCAGGAGATCCCTTTCCCTTCGATGCGCATCCCGAGAAGCGTCCGACCAATCTGAGTCTGGCTCCGGTTGAGCCCGGGCTCAAAGATGACGGCACCAGCGGAGTCCGCGCGGTGGACTCACACGGGACCATCTTTTCCTCTACGCCCAGCGGAGGGTGGCCAGCCTCGTCTCCCATCGTTCCGGGACTGGGATTCTGCCTGGGAAGCCGGGTCCAGATGTTCTATCTGGAGGAGGGACTGGCCAAGTCGTTGGCCCCGGGCAAGCAGCCGTCCACCAGCCTCACTCCCAGCCTGGTCATGAAGGACGGGCGTCCCTGGATGGGTTTCGGCATGCCGGGAGGGGATAAACAGGACCAGGGAACGCTCCAGTTTTTCTTGAATGTGGTGGACTTCGACATGGGACTGCAGGATGCGCTGGATGCTCCCAAGGTCTGGACCCAGCACTTTCCGGGTCTCTTCTACCCCCATAGGGCGGACCCCGGACGAGCCTACCTGGAAGGGCGGCTCGCCAATCTGGATGAGATCGTTGTCGACCTTCGGCAAAGGGGGCACAAGGTCACGGTGGCCAGTCCCTGGAATGGGGACAACACCATGGTTGTGATGATCGATCCCCGGACGGGCACGCTGGTAGCAGCCACCAATCCCCGTATGGAGGGCAGCACCGCGCTGGCCTGGTAGGAGGTTGCGCCAGGGTCGGTAAACCTGCAACCTTCAACCTGTAATCAATTCAAGTCTTGGTTCGGGGCAGGGATTCAGTACCTACTCAGATACGGAGGCTATCGATGGAGCCGAATAATGGGGAAAGGGCTGCAAGATTCGGAGACTGGACTGCTGGCTGCTATAACATTTCCAAGATCGTTGCTCTGTTGGGGGCGGCTCTCTGGACGCTGTTCGAGTAGAACGTTTCGATCTTCCCAAGAGAGTCACACCAGGACTTCTTGCGGAAGGCCCAGAAGAGAACCGAACTCGCCGTGAAGATGGGCACGGTTAAGCCCGTGCGACTGGATCGACCGGCTGGGCAATCCGGGTCTGAGTCGGGTACACGGCACGATTTGTTAATTCAGGGCGAGTGCGCTTTCACCAATGAAAGGGATTTCCCGATTGCTCTGCAGTCGAAAGCTTTGGTCTTGAGATTTGCGACGGGTATCGAGGCGCTTGCTGCTCCGGACCCAGGGGAAACTGCGGAGGGTTTTTTTACCCTTTCAGATCAACTGGTCGCAGGACCATGAGATCGGAATGGAAACGGCGTTTGGGCCCGCCAACGAAGGTGAAGGGGCGTCGATTCTGGAACAGGGTGGGGTGAATTTCGTTCCCTTCTATGCCCCCGTGTCAGTCTACTGCAACCCTCGGAACAGCACAGGTTGATGGAGCTGGACTCGAGTTTTATGTCTACGGTGTCAATCCGGAGACCAGCGAAGAGATCGAAGGTTCCCGGCAGATCAAGCGTATTTCCGATCGAATGTTGCTTGAGCGTACGGGCGAGACTCAGCGGTTAGGTTGGACCTCCCGCCGGCGTTAGGGCCAGTATCCGGCTGCCGGCAAGTGACTTTTTCGTTTGGTTCAAGCGGATGGTAGAGTTTATGGTTGGTTTCTTGGAAATCGTTAATTTGCGGGTACACGAGCATTTGCAATCGAGGACCCGTTTCCTGGAGGTAGCCCCATGAAGGCGTTAGAACATGCAGCAATTATCGCAGATGATCCGGAAGCTCTGGTTGACTGGTACTGCACCACCCTCGGCTTCGAGTTGATCAGCAAAGGGGACCTGGTTCTCGATGGTAATCAGCTCACCTACCATTTTCTGAGCTTGCCTGGAGGAGCCTTGCTTGAGATCCTTCCTTCCAACCAGAAATCCCGTTCCAAGAAGGCCCCCGACGACGCGGGCATTAGGCATCTGGCTTTTCTGGTCGAGGACTTTGAGGCTTCTTGCCAGGCTCTTCGGGAGAAGGGACTGGATCTCGGCACTGAGCGAGAGTTACCTGATGGGACCAAGCTGGTATTTTTCCCCGATCCGGAGGGCAACCTATTGCAGCTGGTCTATCGGACCAAGGCCCTTCGCCCCTGGCTGTAGGGAAGCAAGTAGGGGATCAGCGCCCGCTCCAATACCGGTAGTAAGCCAATCCAACCAGGGTGTTGCAAGTGGTGTTCAGGCGGAGCTCCAGTGATTGGCCGTTGCCTTCCCCTCCTACCGCATCACCCCACCACTGTCCGTCGGACTGCTGGCGCTGAAGGATATAGGAGGCGATCTCCCGCGCGGCAACTCGATAGGATTCATCGGGCGCTACCTGGTACAACTCCGTCAGGCCCCAGAGATACTTGTGAGCCTCGACGCAGCTATAGATCCCTTCCGCCCCCGTCAAGATACTATCTGTGTATCGCCGGGCCGTCTCGAGGTATCTGTCCTCTCTGGTCAGGCGGTAAAGCCTTACCAGGAACACCTGAACCGGTCCCAGGCGCGCAGGACGCTGTTTGATACCCAAGCGGTCAACGTAGTCCTTGCTGCTCTGTTGTAGCAGCAGCTGACGAGTTCCATCTGACCTGTATTCGAGGGCCAGATAGATCCCGTTTTCGGGGTCAGGCTGACTTTCTAAGAGGTTGGCCAGAAAATCTGCTGTCCGCCGAGCCGCAGCTAAGTGTCCGGTGGCTAGCAGACCGAGACCTGCGAATCCAGCGGTCATCGCATGTTCGATGCCCTCACCGCTGTCGAGCGCCGCTTTGGTATCCCGAAACCCGCCAGTGTGAGGATTTTGATAGGTCAGGATATCCTGGGCCAGCGGGAAAGCGAGATCATAGCGCCCGCACATTTCGGCACCCCAGACCAGCCAGCCGCGATCGTAGGTATTGGTCCAACGGGACGCTTCTTGCTCCGCTGGAATTTCCAGCTGGCCACGGGCTCCCAGGAATCGCGCGGCGATCCAGTTCAGGCTTGCGAACGCCGACTCGAACGACCCATTGATGGCCAGACTGGCAGGGATTTTGTAATAGAGGGCCGCCTGGTCCGAAGCCTGGATGCTACCCCGTTCGTCCATCATGGATGTGAGCCAATGGCATCCTCGCGCCAGGCTGTCAGCTAATCTGTGCTCGTCAGGGGTCTCATTCGGTTTGGTCATGGATATGGAGTGCCTCCGCAACGACTGGTGATGAGAAGTATAGGCTAATAGGTAAGGGCACCGATCCGCCAGGGGAATACTTGCGTGGGAATCTGACTCGGGATTGCTGCGTCAAGATAGTGCGGATAATTTCCTCTCTGGGGAAGCCGGGGTTGAGGGGTTGCTTCGAGGTCGAGCAGCCGCTGAATTCGCTCCTCGGTCTCGGGGTGTGTGCGAAATAGAGGCAGGGACGGTACCCGGTGTCCAACTGGGAAGATCCGTTGCAGCCATCCCCTTTGGATGCGTTCCATCTTGGCCAGTGCTCTGGCCAAACCGCGTGGATTTCCTGTCAAACTGGCGGCGTCGAGGCCGGCTTCAAACTCACGAGTTCGAGAGAGTTCCAGTTGCAAGAGTGCGCTGGCCGTCGGTGCACCAATCAAGAGCACAACCAACAGCCAGGAGAATTGATACGCATCCAGCAGCAGCATCGGAAGATTGAACAGCAGCATCAGCTGGCCAATCCAGGATAAAGTTTCTGTCACCCGGCTGACGCTGTGGGCGAGCCCCATGACCCAGCGGTCCCGGTTGCGGATGTGGCTGACTTCGTGCGCCAGAACACCGGGCAACTCCTCCTGATCGAGCGTCCGCAGAAGGCCATCGGTGAGGCCCAGAGCGGCATCGTTTCGACCTCCCACGGCAAACGCATTGATGACTCGGCTGGGCACGTAGTAGAGGCTAGGCAGCGTTGGTAGCTGCGCGCGCTCTGCCAGGGTTTTCACTATGCTGAATAACCTGGGGGCCTCATAGGCTAAAATCGGGCGAGCCTGTCTGGGTGAGACCTTGGGACCAATGAGGAGAAAGAGAGAGCCGAGTAGCATCAGCCATAGCAGGCCATCATTGCCGCCAGAGCCCATCCTATCGCTGCCAACAATCACAGCATGCCAGTAATCAACAAAGCCGACTGCAGGAAGTTGGTGATCTTCCGCTTAACAACTCGTTCTCTGCGTATCATCGCCCTTCCTCGATCCGTTCAGTCCTGAAGCAATTACTGTGTGAACCCTTGTTATTTAAGATCCCATCTGTCCGCTTCCAAGGCTGCAGCGAATTTTCATGACTCCGGAGGAGGAAATGCCTTCTGAGATAATCTCTGCCCCCAGTGCCGAAGGGTGGAGCCGGCCTCTTTCGCTCCGGGTTCAGTACAGGGGCCAAAGGACTGGGATGAGAAGCGAGGCGATGATCCAAAGGAGGATGTTGAGGGGAAGCCCCACCTTGACGTAGTCCGAGAACCTGTAGTTTCCCGGCCCGTAGACCATCAGGTTGGTGTGGTAGCCAAAGGGAGTACTCAGGGCTGAGGAGGCCGCAAAGGTTATTGCCATAAGAATTGGCACCGGGTTGAGCCCCAGATTCTGAGCGAAGGAGATCCCGATCGGCACCAGCAAAATGGCCGCGGCGTTGTGCGACATGATCGAAGCGAAAATGGTAGACAGCAGATAGAAGACGGAGACGATCGCGGTCGGGCCGAGGTTCTCCGTCAGGCTCAGAATTCCGCTCGCGATGATGGCGGCGGTCCCGGTGTTTTCCATCGCCACACCCAGCGGAATCACTCCAGCTAACAGAAAGATCACGAACCAGTCGATAGACTCGTAGGCCTCCTGCAGCCTGATGCATCCGAAAAGCCCCATCAGGATACATCCCACGATGCCTGCAACCAGGATCGGCATGATCTTGAAGGCGGCTAAAACCACTACCAGGGCAATGACCCCCAGGGCGTAGGGGGCCTTCTCCCTCCGGACGGTAGGTTCCTCGATTTCCTGCAGCAGCAGGAAGTCTCGGTCCTTGGTGAGTTCTCGCATGTACTCGCGTCGTCCCTGCAGAAGCAGCATGTCGCCGGCATCCAGCCGTATGTTCCCGACCCGCTCCTTGATGGTTTCGCCGTGCTTTTGGACGGCCAGTGCGAAGACTCCGTAGTGATGTCTGAAGTTCCTTTCCCGCAAAGTCGTTCCAATCAGCGATGAGCCGGGAGAGACCATGACCTCTGCCAGCATCACCTCTTCCGTCATCAGGTCCCGATCCGCATACTTTACCTGGGACCGGATGGCAAGACCCTCCAGCGCTTTCATTTCCATGATGCTGTGGATGGATCCACGCACCAACAGTTCGTCGCCCTCGTGAAGTTTGGAGTCTCGAAAACCCGACCAAATGCGCTCTTTTCCCCGAATGATTTCCAGAATTGTGACATCGTATCTTTCACTCAGTCTCGATTCGGCTGGCGTTCGCTGAATCAACGGCGACTTCTTTTCTACAACCAGGAGAGTGAAGTAGCGGCCGACCTCGTATTTTCCCGTCAAGTCGTCGGCTGCGCCGCGATCTGGGAGCAACCTCCTTGCGACAAAGGTCAGGTACAGGAGTCCCACAACCAGGAACACAACCCCTAGCTTGGTCAGCTCGAACATCCCGAATTCTCGGACGCCATGGTCTGCCGAAATGGAGCTCACGAGGATATTCGTAGAGGTCCCGATCAAGGTACAGGTTCCGCCGACAATCGAGACAAAGGACAAGGGAAGGAGCAGACGAGACGGGCTCGTGCCATGCTGGCGACACACGGAGAGGGCGACTGGAATGAAGACGGCCACGGCCGCGGCATTGTTGATGAAGGCGGAGGCAACCCCGGCGGTGAGCATCAGGAGCAGAAATAAACGAATTTCACTGCCACGGCCCAGCTGAATGAGTTTCTGGCTGATCAGGTTGATGGCTCCAGTCTTCACCAGCCCGCTGCTGAGAACGAACATCGCTGCAATGGTGATGGTGGCCTTGTTGCTGAAACCAGAAATCCCCTCCTGAACGGTAACGAAGCCGGGGCGGAAGAGCCCGATGACTATCAGAGCAGTCATGATCAGAATAGCGACCATGTCGACTCGAAGCTTCTCCGAGACGAAGAGAACCATTGCCGCTACAATAATCAGACAGACGAGGATGATGTCCAACATAGCCATAGACTATGGGAACAGATCGCTCCTTGATTCTCAAGGGTTCGTGTCTCGTGTATTGTCCGAAAGTAATCTAGGGGTCTGCGCAAGAATAACTTGGTAGAATTGGCGCTCAGATTTGCACCAGATTTGGCCGCGAACGATTGAGCGGAACCGCAGGCGTAGCGGGGTCTACGTTGAGGATTTCGCGATTGAGGAGCGGCCGAAGATGGTGTGAAGATGAGATGCCAAAATGCCAAGTTATTTTTGCGCAGACCCTGATTAGTTCCCAGGTTTCTATCCACGTGTTATTATCCCGCCGGCTGAGGATCGGGTCTTCGCTTGGCGCCGATCGGCACCTCTTCAAGAAAAGTCTGAAAGAAGGGCGGAAACCAGCACTTGTGCTGTGTTCTTCTTTGCTGCCGCTCTACGTTCGACTAGGTTGTGTCGCCGCGAAAAGAGAATCCGAAGGAAGGAAGGGGTAAGGAGGTCGGAGCATGTTGGTGTAGCTAGCAGCGCAGGAATTCTGAACCCCAGACAACCTAGATTTAAGGAGGTAAGAATGAAACCAGGAAAGATGACCGCCTTTCTGATCGCAGCTACTTTCACTTTCGGTACGGAGGTGGCTGCTATAGACAAGTCCAAGGGCGTCTATCGGATTCCCTACTCCAATGGCACCAAGGTCAAAGTCACAAACAATCACGACAAGCACAAGCCCAAGGGCAGAATCGACATGCATGGAACCGGTGGAGCAAGCCCTACAAGATTGTCGTCGCTGCTGATGGGAGCGTGCGCTATATCGTCGATAACCAGAGCAAGCAGGTCGACAGCAAATCGGGAGACCCTTGTACCAATAACTACGTCTGGATCGAGCACAAGAATGGGGAGTGGACCAAGTACTCTCACATGACGAAAAACTCGGCCACCCAGAAGGCGAAGCTCAAAGTCGGGAAGTTTGTGAAAGCCGGTACCTATTTGGGTGATGGAGGAAAGGTCGGCTGCGCTTCGGGTGACCACTTGCATTTCGAAGTCGGTGTGCCCAGGAAGAGCGGCTCCATCAGTGCAACGGGCGGTTTCCTCAGGGACAACTCGAACAGCAAGCGCAACCGGACCCCCAAAATCTGCGGGATCTCTGGAGGTATCTTCGCCAGCGGCACTAGCTACGATGCCCGGAACGGTCCTGGCAATATCAGAAAGGGTAGCTCGGAGGTTGCCAGGCACGGAGTTCCAGCGCGGGACTTTCAATGTCTGTTCGATCAGGCAACCGGATCCGGCTACGAGCTGAGGTGGATCGACGGTTTCGACCGGAATGGGAAGGTCTACTACAACGCGGTTTTCGGTCCCAAGGGCCGTGCGCAGCGGAGGGCCTATTTCGGACTGACTGGAAAGCAGTACCAGGCGCGCTTCGACCAATACAGCAAGACCGGCTACCGGCCGGTTCAGGTCGAGACCTATCGGAGCGGAACCAGCGTCCGCTATGCGATCATCCTGAAGAAGCGCTCTGGCCCCAAGTCCGTAGCCTATCATGGGGTTTCTGCCAGCGCACATCAGAAGCGAATCGACGATCTGACCAAGAAGGGCTTTAGACCGAAGAACATCGCTGTGGCTTCAGTCAAAGGGACCCGGTACTACACGGCGCTCTACGAAAAGACCAACATTGGCAGCTACCAGGCCAAGTCTTCTCTGACGCCAGCTCAGTATCAGAAGCTCTTTGACGAGAACAAGAAGAAGGGCCGCCAGATCGCCTACCTCAACGGCTACTCCCACAAAGGGAAGCCGTACCTTTCAGCAATCTGAAATTCCAAGACCAAGGGGGCTTACAAAGTCCGCCACAATCTCAGTAGTAGCCAGTATCAATCTGAGTGGCAGAAAGCGACGAAAGCCGGATACCGAACCCGGAATATAACTGTTACGATTCCGGTAAGGCTGTGATGTACGGTGGGATCTGGAGAAAATAAGAAGCCGGAGAATCTTGATCTACCCGGCCTCCCCGTGGGCGAGGGTCATCTCCAGGAGCTTGAGCATCGTCTTCCAGTTTCGGAAGGTACTTGGGGTTCCTAGCTTGGAGTCGAAGTAGGCATTGGTCAGCTTCGAGCGTGCAAGGCCGTGGGGACAGTAGAGGTAGACCTCACGGCCTTGGACAACAAACTCGTCACGCGGTGAGCGCCTGGCGTCCAAATCAGCGATCCTCTCATTATCGGGTAGGCTTGCCAGGAAGCCGATGTGAAGTGCCCGCTCCGGCACCACCTCGCAGGAACGGATTGGCACGGACGATCCCACTGAGCTCCTGGGCGGTACGTGTGGTGACGGGTGTTTCCCAGCCGAAGCGCCTGGAAATGGACTGCATGATATCGGTGCGCATACGAGGAATCTCCGCTGCTTCCGCCTCGAAGATGACGTTGCCGCTCTGGATATAGGCCTGGACTCGTCTGGCACCGGCGTCCTCGCAGATCGAGACGAGGTTTCTCCTCGGAAGTCGGTGTCGGCCACCGACGTTGATTCCACGCAAGAATGCAATCTGGATCGTTGGTTTCTGGAGCGTGCTCGGTGCGGCCATTGTTGGAGTGGACTCTCAGGCTCCGCCGATCGGCTAGTCCTGACTCTCGGCGTCTGCTCGCGTAGCTACCCCTTCTGACAACGCCCTTCTCATCCTGCTCAGGATGTCTGGCGATGCAATCGTCTCCTCCCTCAAGATCAGGAGCACGAAGTTGTCAGCTAGGATTTCCTCGGGATGGATGATGTATTTGGTGTTTCTACCGACCTGTTCGAAGAAGCCCGAAATCCCGTCGATCCCTACCAGGGCTGGGGTGGTTCCCTCGTATCTTGGTCGAACCTCCAGCGGATCAGAGGTTCGATCGACCAACAGGAACTTGAATTGAAGGTAGTCAAAGAGTGCTTTCCCGCTTCCAGCCTCGTACCTCTCGCGGTTAGCGAAAAGAATGGGGATAGTCCAGGTGGGTTCTCCATCGACCCGCACGCGAATGCAGTGCTCGCTGTCGGGCGCGTCGGGATTTGTGATCCTTCGGGATCGGAGTGGAGCCGGTAATTGAACTTCGGGACACTTCTCGAAGCCGATACCTCGATAGAGTCGTTCCTTCAGTTCTGGATTCGTTCTGGATAGGATGTGGAACAGCTCGTGAGAGATAATCCTCTGGATGGCCAACGGCTCTTCTTTGAGTTTGGCGGCAGGAAGGACGATGGCCCGATCGCGTGTGTAGGCTGCCCCACTTTCATCCCTTCCGGTGGTTTTGACAAGGTAGATCCTCTCAGGCAGCGGGAGCGCCAACCTCTCGAGAGCTGATCGGAGGCTGTCGAGAGCGCTACTGATCCGATCCTTCTCTGGTTCCGTCCACGCCAGCACCTGTCGTCTTACAAATAAGAGGAACTCCGATTCGGAAACCTCGCGGTCCGTTTTCAAACGCACAGCTCGATCGAATGGGCTGAGCTGCTTGACGAAATCGTCTCGCCTTCCCAGAACCCTTCGTCCCTCAGCAACGGTTGCAAAGACCAGGGTGGTATCTCCCACCACCAGTTCGGCTTGGCCTGCCTTAAGGTTCGGGGCGCACGCCATGAGTAATGTCAGGCACAGAACGATTGTCTGTGACCGCCCGAACAAAAGGCACAAATGGGTGTGCAAGCTCAACCTCATTGACCCCTTAATGCAGAGACCCTAAAGCCTTCACTTGATTAGTGCAAGATTTCAAGCTTGATGGCCGTTTTACTACGCGGCTAGGCATTCGACCTGGACGATGAACCCTGGCGTGGGGAGAAATTTTCAGTTCCCACTTGACAAGGACAAGAAGATCTATTGAAATTGAAATTCAATTTCAATAAGCCTTAAGCCTTTGGCCTGTTGAGGAGGATTGTGTGCACAGACCTGCGTCAAGACGTCGAATAGTCGCCGTATTCTTCAAATATGGCGTGCTGGCCTCGTGGCTCAGCCTCCTTGTGCCCTCAGCTTTGAGCTCGGAGAAGGACCAGCTGAAGGCCAAGCTGGAGGAGTTGGAACGCAGACTGGAAGCTTTGGAGGCCCAAAAGAGCACTGAGAAAGTGGCGACGCCTCCTCCGAGTCCGGCCCCGGCCACTCACTCCGAGGAGCTTCAGGAACTCCGCCGTCAGCTCGATATCTTGGCCGCTGAGGTGGAGCTCATAAGAAGTGGAGAGCCGCTTATCGAGGTGACCGAAGAAGAGGCTCGATCCAAGGGTCTAGGACCTGCTGCTGCCTCTGTGTATCGGAGGCAGGAAGGCGTTTCGATCGCCGGATACGGTGAGATGCTCTACAGCAACTTCGTTGCCGAGAACGAGCTTGGAGATCCTGTCAGGAGAGCAACCCAGCTCGATTTTCTGAGGGCCATCATCTATGCCGGCTACCGCTTCAATGACCGCTTTCTATTCAATTCGGAGATTGAGTTCGAACATGCTTCGACCAGCTTGGAGGGATCTGCCTCGGTCGAATTCGCCTATCTGGACTTCATTGCGAATGACCACCTCACCCTGCGGGGCGGACTTCTCCTGGTTCCGATGGGACTGGTCAACGAGCTGCACGAGCCTACCGTTTTCATGGGAGCTTTGCGGCCCGAGACCGAACGCCGGATTATCCCCTCTACCTGGCGAGAGAACGGCGTCGGCGCTGTTGGATCGGTCGGGATCTTCGACTATCGAGTCTACTTGATCAACGGTTTACAGGGGTCCCGTTTCAGCTCCAATGGTCTTCGGGGAGGACGTCAGAAGGGTTCGAAAACGGATGCCACGGATATGGCGGTCGTAGCGCGTCTGGACGTCAATCCAACGCCGGGAGTCTTCTTCGGTGGTTCCATCTATAACGGCGCGTCGGATCAGGGCGCACTTTTCGATGGCAGCGAGCTGGATGTCGGAACGAAGATCGGCGAGCTGCACGGCCAGGCCCAGTTGCGGGGTTTCGATCTACGGGGGCTGTACGCCTGGTCCCACCTGGAAGATGTGGTCCGGTTGAACCAATCCTTGGGCCTCACGGGCAGCGACAGCATCGGCGAGAGCCTCGAGGGGGGATATCTCCAGATCGGGTATAACCTGCTGTCCCAAATCAGAGCCGATATCCGGGTGATGCCTTACTATCGGTACGAGACCCTCGATACCCAGAAGGTGGTCCCCTCGGGTTTCTTCAAGAATCCCAATAGAGACCGTACTTTTCAGACTCTGGGACTTGAATTCAAACCCATTCCCAATATCGTCATCAAGTCGGATTTTGTCTGGAATCGCAACAAGGAGCGAACGGGAGTCAATCAGGTCAACGTCGCTCTGGGGTACAACTTCTAGTGGACTGTAACGCTTGATTCGCTAGCGGATGAGCGAGCCATTCGGGCGTGAGATCAAGGCGCGCTGACACAGGCATAGCTTGGACTATGGGAGGAAGCGCAACACAGAGATCGCGTCCGAGGGCCGCTCAGGAACTAGCGAATCAGGCGTTATCGTCCACTAGTTGCTGTTGTCGGTAGACTATGGCGTACGAATGAGAGTTAATGGTGGCGCATAATTCCTTACGACCCTTACCGCATCTTTGCTCCTGGACTGAGACGCCTATGCCTCCGCTCACGCTTGATGATCTGGTTAAGGGTGAAGAAGGGATCCTCGATTCCCTCGAGTTGCCCGCGGCCGAGAGCCGCCGACTAATGGAGCTGGGATTCTTGCCGGGCACTCTGGTAGGTGCCGCCGGCCGCTCGCCCTTTGGCGACCCCCGCATCTTCCGCGTCGATGGCTCAGAAGTTGCGCTGCGCCGCGAGACTGCCGCCCGCTTGATCCTACGTCCACCCCGAGCGAATCCCGAGAGGGATTCATGAGTCAGAGTCACCCTGGGGCTGCGACGGTTGCTGTCACACTCGAGAACCAGCCGCAGTCTTCAGGCAGCGTTCGTACGGTCGCCGTTGTGGGCCCGCCCAATTCGGGCAAGTCTACGCTGTTCAATCGCCTTACCGGACTGCGCCAGAAGGTCGCCAACTACCCTGGCGTTACCGTAGAAAAGCGAGTGGGCCAGGCGCGTCTGTCCGGTAGCCTGGAAGTTGAACTGGTCGATCTGCCGGGGACCTACAGTCTGGTGCCTATGTCGGAAGATGAACAGGTTGCCTATGATGTTCTGACGGGTCGCATGACGGGAATCTCCCCTCCCGATGCCATCGTTCTCATTCTCGATTCCACGAATCTGGGGCGTCACCTCAGCTTCGCCGCGCCCATACTCAGCTTGGGAGTTCCGACTCTTGTTGTTCTCAACCTGGCAGATGATCTGCGAAGGAGGGGCGGGAAAATCGACCTCGACAAGTTGGCGGGGCTTCTTGGGACTCCAGTCGTCTTGATCAGCGCCCGAACTGGTGAGGGAGTTCCGGCCGTCGAGGAGTTTCTGGAGGGAGCCCTGGGCGTCCCAAGTCCGGCGGAGCTCCCCGTCATTCAGAATGTTCCCCTCTGTCGCGAATGGTCAGCCCGGCTGGGAACTGCAGCGGACTACGCGGCGCCTGCTCCACCCCTTTGGACTCGCCGCCTGGACGCCCTCTTCCTTCATCCAGTAGCAGGCCCACTTATCTTCGGAATCTTGGTGGTTGCCGTGTTCCAGGCGGTGTTCACCGTGGCCGTGCCCCTGATGGATGGGTTGGATGCCGCTGTCTCGGCTTCCGGCAAGTGGCTGAACCTCTTCCTGCCCGATTCTTGGTTTCGGAGCCTGTTGATCGAAGGGGTGTGGGGTGGGGTGGGTTCGGTCGTGATTTTTCTGCCCCAGATCCTGCTCCTCTTTATTTTTATCGGAGTCTTGGAGGATTCGGGCTATATGGCGCGGGCCGCCCTGATCGCGGATCGCACGATGAGGAAGGTGGGACTGCAAGGGAAATCCTTCATTCCGCTGCTTTCGGCCTACGCCTGTGCTGTCCCTGCCATCATGGCCACGAGGACCATCGAGAGCAAACGCGATCGTACTGCTACCATCCTGATCTCACCCTTCATGACGTGCTCGGCAAGACTGCCTGTCTACACGTTGGTGATTGCGGCGTTCATCCCCGAGCAGCCACTTCTGGGTGGAGTCCTCGGGACCCGTGCCGTGACCATGCTGGGCCTGTATCTGCTCGGTTTCATGGCAGCTGTCTTGACCGCCTGGGCTCTCAAGTCGTCCGTCTTGCGCAGCGAGCGATCCTCTTTCGTCCTGGAGATGCCTCCCTATCGAATTCCAAGCTTGCGGTCTCTGGGACTTCGGCTTTTCGATCGTGCCCGGGTCTTTTTGAGACGTGCCGGGACCGTGATTCTGGCCACCAGCATAATCCTGTGGATTCTGGCCAGTCTTCCGCTCCAGAATGGCAAAGCGCCTCCCATCGCCGAGAGCGTCGTAGGCACGGTAGGTCGCACCATAGAGCCCGTCATTGAACCCCTGGGTTTCAATTGGCGAATCGGCGTTGGACTCATTACTTCGCTGGCGGCTCGGGAGGTCATCGTCGGAACTCTAGGCACCCTCTACGGCATGGAGGGGGATGAGGGTTCGCGGGATTTACAAGAGGCTCTAAGGAGCGAACTGGACCTGGGTGGGGCGGTGGCCCTTCTGGTGTTCTTCGCCTTCGCCATGCAGTGCATGTCCACGGTGGCAGTTGTCCGGAGGGAAACAGGAGGCTGGAAGTGGCCTGTGATCCAGTTTACCTACATGACCTTACTGGCCTATGTCGCAGCGTTCTGCGCAAACACGTTGATCGGCCAATGAGGTCCTTACGAGGCGGATTTTGATCTCCATTTTCCACTACCTTCTCCCCCTCTCGTGGCGGTGAGCTCCAGGCCGCCGTGGGTCGAGCCCGAGGCCTGAGCGAAGACTTCGGCCTGGAGACCGAAGCCACTTAAGGGTCTGCGCAAAAATAACTTGGCATTTGGGCATCTCATCTTCACACCATCTTTGGCCGCTCCTCAATCGCGAAATCCTCAACGTAGACCTGGCTACGCCTGCGGTTTCGCTCAATCGTTCGCGGCCAAATCTGCTGCAAATCTGAGCGGCAATTCTACGAAGTTATTCTTGCGAAGACCCTAAGAGACCGGCCTTTACGACGCCCGGCCTATTCGAACTGAAACGAGTATAGCTTAGCGTTTTGGACCGAGATCTTGAGCTGGATCGGGGTGCCGGCCAGCCTGCTCAAATCGCTTTTCCCTCCCCAGCTGACACGATGTCTACCTGTCTGCTCCAGTGTATCGGTGTCTTCCATTGTCAGCCCCTCGAGAGGCCTGTGGTCCGGCCCAATGACCTCGACCTTTACTTCAGGGACGCCGGCGCCGTGATTCCTCTTCGCCGCCTCCATATTTAGGTAGAGCTCGTCTCCTGCAAACGAAAACAATCGGGTCACCAGAACCCCAGGGCGGACCTTGCCCCCGTCTATGGATACGAAGTTGTCCACGGGGAGTGTGGCCAAGCCGATGGCGCGCTGGGCGATTTCTCCCTTTTCCCTCATGCCATCCGGGCCTCTCCAATTGGCTCCGATATAGTAGATCCACACCTTACCGTCATGGATGATCGGCGCGGCGAAGACGTAGATGCTGGTGTCGTCGAAATCGCCATAGAAATCACCGTTGGGAAAGAACGGCTCTCGATATTCTCTGCGGTAGCGAATTCCGTCTCGGCTCGAGATGAGTTCGGGGTAATGCCGCGTGTTGGTGGTACGAAAAATGGAGATCAGTCCTAGATACAGATCCGCGTGTGTGACGGCGGCCATTGCGTAGAACTCGGTATCAGGATAATCCTTCTCGTCGGGAACGATGAGGGTCTGGGTCTCACTCCAATGGATCCCATCTAGGCTCTCGGCCCGCCCGATTACCCTCTTGTTCATGGGGCAGCGTTTATGATGACAGCTCTCCATGTGGACAGCATACACGTTTCGAATCGGGTCCCACCCCATGAATACTGTCGGCCCCCAACGACCGGTCCTGGGTGCGTTGTCGATGACTGGATTCCCTTCGTACGGAGTCCAGCCGAATCCGTCGGCAGAGTAGGACAGGTCCATTTTCATCGGAGCTGTAACGCTGTTCGTACGAGTGAATGCCATGAAGCGCTTGGCCGGATCTGCTCCCTGGGGGTCCCAGAACGCAGGCGCCAGGTTCTTTTCAGCGAGTAGGTTGTTGTCTCGTGATCCCTTGAATTCAACCAGCCCCAGATTAGGTTTTTCCCAGTGGATCCCGTCACGAGAGAAGGCATAAGCCCTTTCTATGCTTTCCTCGGGTACATCCATGGGCCGTCCGTCCTCGCCGGTTCCCATGACGAATTGTCCCGTGTAATACCACATCTTGAAAAGCTTGGCATCGCCGTCATAGAGCACCGATTCGGTCTGGATCAAGTTGCCCTCCCAGGGACGATCCTGTCTGACGACCGGGCTTGTGGGATGCTTGACCGCCTGATTCAGGACCTGACGGGCATCCGTCAGACTCTGGATGATGTAGGAATCGACGAACAGCTGCCTCTGCGTTCCGATCTCCAGGAATGCCTTGGGAGCGCTCCAGGCGGATACCAGTTGAGCTGGTCCCAGGATCAAGAAAAGCAACCAGCCCAGGGCAGGGAAGCCACTTTGCTGAACCGACCGACCCTTCGGAAGAACTCCGCCGAGATACTTCACTTTCAATCTCCTCTCACTGGTGCCAATCGAGAAAGAAACTCGGGTTGCCTCTGCCATGATCATTACAACTGGAGATTCGTCATGAGTGCCTCGCCGTCCGAAGTTCCCTTCGGAGCCGTTCGCCGCACTTTTCCGGGAGCAGAGACCTGCGACGTTCAGACGTTCCGACGAATCGTTCAGGTTTCAGACTAAACCCCGCCGTCGCGCATCCGGTGCCTTCACACCTGCTCCGGCAACTGGAACTCGGGATGATACTGGCGCGTCAGCAGCTGGTTGGCCTCCTTGTCGCCGGGAAAAGTCTCAGTCTCCGGATCGAATCTTAGCTCCCGGCCCAGACGGTAGGAGATGTTGTCCAGGTGGCAAAAGGCGTTGGAGAGGTGGATGTCCTCGATCTCGGCGTTAAGGATGTCAGGTCGTTGCTCTCGAATGGCCTGAAAGAAGTTGCTGAACTGGAGCCGGTCGATCTTCTTGAACCCCTTACCCACTGGAGGTAGATTCCCTATCCCCGGTTCCGGCTTCTTGCTGCCTTCCAGGAAGATTTCAAAGTTTCCACCGGTCAAGATCCGCATGTGCCCCTTGGTGCCGTAGAAGTGCCAACTTGTGGGTTCACCCGTGTGGTGGCCACGGATCTCTCCAACCAGAAGGGTCCCATCGGGATACTGATGGGTTGCGGTCAGGGTATTGGGAGTCTGGGCTTGATCCCGGTAGCCGAAGCGGCCTCCCACGACGTCGATGCGGGTGGGTAGCCCCTTGGACCTGCCCAACCCCCAATGGCAGATATCCACCAAGTGGCTCCCATTGTTTCCCATCTCGCCGCCCCCGAAGTCCCAAAACCAATGCCAGTTGTAGTGGACCAGATTCTCGTGGTAGGGCTGCTCCACGGCAGGTCCCCGCCAAAGGTTCCAGTCAAGCGAGTCGGGTGGCGCCGTAGGCTTCTTGAAGCCAATGGACGCGCGAGGCCCACACAGGAGCCAGCGGGCCATGTAGATGTCACCGATGATCCCTTCGTGGATCATGCCGATGGCTTTGCGGAAGTTGGGATGTGAACGGCGTTGGGTCCCACCCATGACCACCCGTTGATACCTGCGGGCCGCCTGAACCAACATCCGTCCTTCCTTCAGATTGTGGGAGATAGGTTTCTCGACGTAGGCGTGTTTGCCCGCCTGGCAGGCTAGGATTCCAGCCGGAGCATGCCAGTGATTGCAGCAAGTCATGATCACGGCATCAATTTTGGGATCATCCATGATCCGTCTGAGGTCTACCTCTGGGGCGGGTCTTTTGCCCGTCAGGGCTTCCAGCTCGGCGGCCCATTTCTCCCTCCGGTTGCGGTCTGGATCACAGACCTTGACCACCTCGACCCGGTCCAGAGCAGCCACCGTCTTCATGACGCTTCCGCCCCGACCGCCCATACCGATGATCGCCACGTTGATACGGTCGTTGGCACCGGCCCAGGTGGCGGGGCCCACCAGGGAGACCGCTCCGGCAGCCAGTGTCGTGTTCTTCAGAAACTCCCGGCGCTTGAAATTCGCCATCACACAGTCCTTTCTGGATTCTTGTTCAGTGGATCAGAGATCTTGAGAGACACGATAGTCCCCCATTTCCAAACCGTCAATTCGGAGTTGGAGGCCCCAGCATGGCCTACTTTGATACCCGCTCGGATTTTCGCGATCATACCCCTATGGCTCAACTCGGGCAGACTGTACAATGAACAACGCTATACTCGCACAGGGATCCGAGAAGAAGAGGTCATCGAAGCCCTCAAGCACTTACAGCGAAATGGGTTTCTCCAACCGCGCGCGACGAGTGATACATGGCAGATCACTCCCGATGGTGAAACCCAGCTGAAGCCCTAGCATGATCAGCCGCGGGGAATCCTGATCCTGGGATTGATTATCGCTATTCTCGGCGGGGTAGTAAGCGGGCTCGTAGTTACGCTTCTTCGGGGATAGCGTCGTCATAACCCCCGGAAACCCCTCGATGGTCCCACCTGGCAGATGTGGCGAGGACTCAGAGTTGCTCCCCGCCTACGCCAGGAGCTTTTTTACTACCTTTCCGCTGACGTCGGTGAGGCGGAACTCCCGTCCCTGAAATCGGTAGACGAGGCGGGTGTGATCCAACCCCATCAGATGTAGGATGGTGGCGTGTAAGTCGTGAACGTGGATCGGATCCTCGACGATCTCGTAGCCGAGTTCGTCCGTCTCTCCGACGGTGATCCCGCGCTTGATTCCGCCTCCTGCCATCCACATCGTGAAGGCGTAAGGGTGATGATCTCGACCGGGGTACTTGCCCGGGTGTTCGTTCATAGGAGTGCGTCCGAACTCACCGCCCCACACTACCAGGGTCTCGTCCAGCATGCCCCGATCCTTCAGGTCTTTTATCAGTGCGGCAGCGGCTTTGTCGGTTTCTATACAGCGCGTCCTCAATCCGGCGTCGTGCGTGATGGATCCCATCGCCACCTGGCCATGGTGGTCCCATCCGTGATGATAGAGCTGAACGAAGCGGACACCCCGCTCTACTAGCCGTCGCGCCAGTAGGCAGTTGTTGGCGAAGGACACCTTGCCCGGCTCGATCCCATACTGTTTCTGGATGTGTTCCGGCTCCTGCCCGATCTCCATCAGCTCTGGGACGCTGGTCTGCATCCTGTAGGCTAGCTCGTAGGACGCGATTCGCGTCTGGATCTCCGGATCTCCCACCGATTCGTAACGCTTCTGGTTCAGTCTCCTCAAGCTGTCCAGGGAGCGCCGCCGCATCTGCCGGCTCATCCACTTGGGATCAGACACGAACAACACCGGATCACCCTGTGACCGGAATTCTACCCCCTGCTGGACGGTGGGGAGAAAACCGCCACTCCAACAGGAATTGCCCGCGAAGACCTGGACAGGACCCGATTGTAGCACCACGAAACCCGGAAGATCGACGGATTCACTGCCCAGGCCATAGGTCAGCCAAGACCCCATGCTGGGGCGTCCAATAAGCTGATGGCCCGTGTTCATGAAGAGCTGAGCGGGAGCGTGATTGAACTGTTCGGCGTGCAGGGACTTGACGATGGCGATGTCGTCCGCCACTTCAGCCAGATGGGGCAGCAGCTCCGAGATCGCGGCACCCGAGTTCCCGTAGCGTTTGTAGGAATAGGGGGAGCCTAGGATCTGGGGGCTTCCGCGGAGGAAGGCAAAGCGTTTTCCCGCCAGCGTTCCTTCAGGGACCTCCTGGCCGTCCAACTGGTTGAGCTTGGGCTTGTCCTCGAACAGGTCGATCTGGGAAGGCCCGCCTGACATGAAGAGGAAGATGATGTTTTTGGCCTTGGGTGCGAAGTGGGAAGGTTTGGCTGCCAGCGGATTATTGGAAGTCAGCGATGGGGTGGAAAAGAGATTCTGGTCCATGAGCCCCGCCAGGGCGATCGATCCGATGCTCATGCTGCTGTTGAAGAAAAAGTGGCGGCGGGTAATCGCTTTCAGAGCCTCTTTCTTGTGGTTCATGGCTGTTTCCTCAAGATTCAAGGTCGGGAGATGGTCTCGTCCAGGTTCAACAGAACTTGGGCGACGGTGGTCCAGGCGACGAGTTCCCTGGCCGCGATCTCAGAACCCGCTGTGCTAGGGGCCGCTGTGTCTGTGGTTCGAGAGCGGATGTGCCCTAACTGATCTTGGTAGAGGGAGGTCAACTCTTTGACCTCCTCATGCTGAGGTCGCCGGCCCAGGCTGAGACGAAAGCCGTGGGCGATCTTCTTCTCCACTTCCGGACCCGCATCCGAAGCCATTCGTCTGGCAAGTCCCCGGGCTGCCTCCAGAAACATCTCATCGTTCATGAGGTTCAGCGCCTGCAGCGGTGTGTTGGATCGGGTGCGAGCCACACAGGTGGTCTCGCGGCTGGGCGCATCGAAGTTGGCGTAGAAAGGGAAGGGCCGGATGCGCTTCAAGAAGGTGTAGAGACCTCTCCGATAGCGATCCTCACCCTGGCCGGTGACCCAGGTATCGGCAACGTAGAGGTTGTCCCAGAGCCCGTCCGGCTGCGGAGGGAAGACACTGGGCCCATACATTCGCAGGCTCAAGAGTCCGGCGATGCTCAGGGTGTTGTCCCGTATCATTTCTGCATCCATGCGGAACCGGGGTCCTCGGGCGTAGAGTGCGTTGAAGGGATCCATCTCGAGAAGCCGGGGTGTAAACCGAGAGTCCTGCCGATAAGTGGTTGAGGTAACCATCAGCCGGTGCATGGCCTTCATCGACCAGCCTTGTCTCACGAACTCGGTAGCGAGCCAGTCCAGCAGCAGGGGATGACTGGCCTGGGCGCCTTGGGTCCCCAAATCCTCGAGTGTCTTCACCAGAGGCCTGCCGAAGTGGTGATTCCAGAAGCGATTCATGGTGACCCTGCCCACCAGGGGGTTTTCGGGAGATACCAGCCAGCGTGCGAGGCTGAGGCGATTTGGCTGGCTCTCTTCTGGGGGCAACGGATGAAGAACCGCAGGCACTCCCGGCTGGACTTCCTTGCCCGGATTGAGAAAGCTGCCTTTGACGAAGACGTGGGTTTTTCGCGGCTTGTCCAACTCCTTCATTACGAGACTCTTGGGTGAGGTGAGCTGGTCCCAGAACGTCAACAGCTCAGACAGTCGTGATCGGACCGGCTCCAGCAGAGGAGTGATGGAACGGTAGTGCTCCGCCAGGGCCTTTTTCTGCTCCTCGGTTTTCTGGTTAGGAGGAACCAGAAGAACCCTCTCAATCCAAGATGGAAGCTTGACGTTTCGCGCGGGATTTTCCTGCTGTGTCAGGGAGAGTCGGAATCGACCTATGATTTGCTGAGGGGTCTTCCCTTCGTGCCGGATACGAAAGGTAAGGCGCGTCCCCCCTGCGAATCCGATGGGGGTCTCGGGAAGGAAGATCGCTTGACGATCTACTCTCAACTTATCCTGGTCACCCCCAATGGACCAGCCTGTACTAGAAGCTCCATCCAAGGTCCGGCGGACATCGAACTCCCCACAGCCTCCGCCCTTCTCGTACTCGGCGGCGGCCGAGTCGAAGCGGATGGAGCTCGGTGAGCCCGATTCTTGGAGGGGTTCGGCACTGACATCGAAACTACTGAGCAGAAACTCTCCGTCGGGGCTCCTACTGGATCCACCGTGCGGCAGGCTGGGATGAGTGAGTGTCTCCAGCCGAAAGGCGGTGATCCCCTGGACCTCGGTCTCGGCTGCCACCAGATACGTATCCCTGGAAGGCGTCGGTCCTCCAGCCAGGAGGGAGCCGTCCTCCAACTTGGTCAGATCAGCGTCGGCCAGAGAAAGGTAGGTCGTGGCATCTAGCAGTTTCCAAGAGACGATGTTGTCGACTCTTCCAGCCTCCCACTTGGCCTGAGCCGCCGCCAGCTCCGGCGTCGAGCGCTTCAGGGTTGCTTTCAGCTGGATGATCTCCTGCTCTACGTCGGATCGCTGCGGCTTCAGGTAATCGGGGGGCGAGAGGGTGATGGTGGCATCTTTGGGCCTGATTTTCTTTGCCCTGTTGTTTTCATCCAAGCTGCTGTTGAAGAAGGCGAACAACCGGTAATACTCTTCCTGGGTAAAGGGATCGTACTTGTGGTCGTGGCACTGGGCGCACCCAATGGTGCTTCCCAACCAGATGGTCGCGGTGGTCCCCACTCGATCGAGGACGGCCGCCACCCGGTATTCCTCGTCGTCGGTGCCACCTTCGGTATTGATCATGGTGTTGCGGTGAAAACCGGTGGCGATCTTGAGCGAGATCTCATCGCAGGAGCCGCGGCAATCGAATTCGGGAAGGAGGTCGCCTGCGATCTGCTGGATGGTGAACTGGTCGAAAGGCATGTCCGAGTTCAGGGACCTGATCACCCAATCCCGGTAGGGCCAGATACTGCGACGTCGATCGTGGATGTAGCCGTTGGTATCGGCATAGCGGGCCAGATCCAGCCAGGGACGAGCCCAGCGCTCACCGTAGTGGGGAGAAGCCAGGAGTTGGTCTACAAGTTTCTCGTAGGCGTCGGGGGCAGGATCCGTCACGAAAGAGTCCACTTCCTCAGGAGTGGGAGGCAGACCGATCAGGTCCAGTTTAACCCGCCGGATCAGGGCCTCCCTGGAGGCTTCGGGCGCGGCCTCGAGACCTTCGCGATGCAGCCGTTCCAGGATGAATTGGTCGATGGGATTTCGCGCCGATCCGGGTTTCCTCACCGCGGGCGGAATCGGCCGCACCGGCTTGACGTAGGCCCAATGTTTCTTGGAAATCTGGGACTCAGCGGTGCTGTCCGGCCACTGGGCTCCTTGATCCAGCCAGGCGCGGATAAGTCCGATATCGTCCGGGACAAGCTTGCCCGACAGAGGCATGGGCGAGCCCTCAGCCTTACCCAGTAGCTTCCGATAAAGAAGACTGCCGGCACTGTTTCCCGGGAGGATGGCGGGCCCCGACTTGCCCCCCTCGAGGGCAGGCTCCCTGGTGTCCAGTCGGAGGCCATTCATCTGCTTCTCCGACCCGTGACACTGGGTGCACTTGGTCTCAAAGATGGGCCAAATGTCCCTAACGAAGTCCACCGCGGGCGGAGATGCTTCAGCTGCAGCCACCAGGCCCAATACCCCCAGGTGAAGAAGTAGCCCAGTAGAGCAGACCCGTCGAACTAAACCACCTCCCATAAGCCGGCTCCCCGCTGAAAAGAAAGTCCAAAGAAAGTCCCTCGTAGTATAACGAAAGCGGACTCTTTCGGAAAGCAGACCACTGCTTCTAGCCCCAAAATAAGCGCAATTTCGAAAACAGGACCGTTTCCCGGCTCCTAGGAGTCATTTTGGAGGCCCGCATTCTAAGTTTTTGCACCAAGCCACTCAGAACTCGGCTCGGCTGTTGCGGTAC
>Ga0310345_10001015_pt1 | contig 33872 bp, 34 predicted proteins | sample HC15DNA20500_MG_FD_204667 | JGI IMG/M metagenome (GOLD analysis project Ga0310345, IMG submission 204667) | Marine microbial communities from station ALOHA, North Pacific Subtropical Gyre - HC15-DNA-20-500_MG | ecosystem: Environmental > Aquatic > Marine > Oceanic | place: Pacific Ocean: North... | reverse complement strand
AGATGGTTCTCTTCCATTACTCAAACCCATGTCTGAAATTGCAGGAAGAATGGCAGCACAAGAAGGAGCTAAATACCTTGAAAAACCAATGGGCGGAAGTGGAGTTTTACCTGCAAAAGCAATGATTATAGGAGGAGGAATTGCAGGAACAGAAGCAGCAAAAATGTGTGCAGGATTGCAGGCTGATGTTACAATACTGGACACAGATCCTTCAAGAATAAATTTTTTAAATAAAACCATGCCAAAAAATGTAAAAACGATAATGTCTACCAAAGAAAAAATTTTCAATACTGCTGTAAATAGTGATTTAATTATAGGTGCCGTTTTAGTCACTGGAGCAAAAACCCCAAAACTCATAACTAAAAAAATGTTAAAAAATTTAAAAAAAGGATGTGTTTTAGTTGATATAGCAATAGACCAAGGAGGTTGTTTCGAAACTTCTAAGCCTACTACTCATCAAAATCCCACCTATTCAATAGAAGGAATTATTCATTATTGTGTTGCTAATATGCCAGGAGCAGTTCCCTACACATCAACTTCAGCACTTACAAACTCAACTTTACCATATGCTATTGAAATTGCTGAAAAAGGTTGGAAAAAAGCTTGTAGAGATAATTTAGAAATTAGAGAAGGATTAAATATCATAAATGGTGATGTGGTCTATAAAAAAGTTTCTGATACTTTTAATTTAAAATATATACCTATCTCAAAGCTCATTTAAACAGAATATGAAGGAATATCTTTTAAATATAATATTTTTTCATTTTCCCAATCATATTCACAACAATAGTGTATAAGTCCATTTGAAACTAATAAATATTTACTTTTAAAAACCTTATTATAAATTGAAGCTTGGTTAAAGGCTGACTGAGTTAGTTTAATTTTGTATGACTTACATTCTACCAACAATCTGATAGATAAATCTTTACTATAAGCAACAATATCAGCTCGTTTTTTTAAGTTATTATAAGTCAATAAGGATTCAACTTTAATTAAAGACTTAGGATAATCCAATTTTGATATTAAATAGTGAATCAAATTCTGCCTAACCCACTCTTCCGGTGTCAGAGTTAAATGTTTTTTTCTTATAATATCAAAAATATATTTTTTTGATTCCCTTGATGAAATTTTAAAATTAAAATTTGGAAGATCAAGTTGCAACATTCAAATGAAATTTATTACTTTCAATTTTTACAAAGGAAAGAATAATTAAACCAATTAAAAAGAAAAATGCTAGAGCAATTATACTACTTCTCATACTACCTGTTATTTGTTCAATATAACCATATGAAAAAGTTCCTAAAACAACAGAAATATTATAGGTAATACCATAAAAATTGAAAAATGATGCGTTATCCCCTATCTCTATTGGGATTAATTTTGCAAATGTGGATCTAGATAAAGATTGTATGCCCCCCATTACCATTCCGACGCAAGCGGCAAGAAAATAAAATTGAATTTCCTTATGAACATTATAAGCCCAAATACATATTAAAATCCAAATAATATTCATTAATATTAATGAGTATTTATTTCCTTTAATTTTAGAAATTTCTGCAAATAAATAAGCACCAATTATTGCAATTAACTGTATAATTAATACAGTCATAATTAATTTGTTTTGATCTAATCCAAGTTCTTTATCACCAAAATAAGAAGCAAGAAGCATTATGGTCTGAACACCCATACTATAAAAAAAGAAAGCAAAAAGATATAATTTAATATTATTATATCTTTTTAAAATAACCCAAACTTTCTTTAATTCTCTCATTCCATAAAAAATAATATCTTTTGTTATTTTTATTTTAGATGAATTTTCATTTAGATTATTAAAAGTAATTTGCGAAAAACCTATCCACCATATTCCTACTAACAAAAAAGTAAATCTTGTTGCGTCAGAATTATTATTGAAGCCAAAAAATTCATAAAAAGTGATAATAATCAATGAAATAATTAGAAGTATAACACTACCTATATAACCAAATGAATATCCTCTTGCACTTATTTTATCAAAATATTTTGAGCTAACTATTTCTGGTAAAAATGCATTATAAAAAACCAAACTACCTGAAAAACCCAAACTTGCCAACATAGAAAATATAATACCATATTCAACATTATTTCCATTAAAAAAGTAAAGGGATATACAAGAAAATGAACCTAAATACATAAAAATTTTCAGAAACAGTTTTTTTTTCTGAGTAAAATCAGCAATTCCTGAAAGAACTGGTTGAATAAAAGTTAAAATTAAAAATGAAAATGATAAAGAATATGAATAAAGAATAGAATTGACAATATCTATTCCAAAGAAACTTACAATATCAGATCCTCCTATATTGGTTGTTACTGAATTATAATATATAGGAAAAATTGCAGTCGTTATCACAAGAGAGTAGACTGAGTTCGCCCAATCATACATACACCACCCATTAATTACTTTTTTTGAATTCATGGCCATTCTTGAATTAAAAAAACTTTTTTAACAAAAATTTTTTTAATTTTCTATTATAAATCTATAGCCTTAAGCGAACTGTAAAGAACTTTTCTGGCATTTGCCTCTCTAAGTTCCTGCTGAATATCTGAAATAATACCCATTTTTGATTCAACATCTACCTTCATAGCGATTGTAATCTGATCTCTCTCTGCTTCATTCAATTTATCTTTTTCTTGATTAACAAATTGGACTATATCCGAAATTTCTACAAAAACATCATTTACCTGAATTTTAGGTTCTTTACCATATAGGTTTATAAGCTTTGGCTCACCTACATATATGTAACTAACGAGAGATTTTCTTTCGAGTTTAGTTAACTGCACAGCTCTTGGAAGTAGTTGTTTCACTAAAATATCAGTTTCTCTTAATACGGTTGTAACCATAAAGAAAAATAATAACATGAATATTATATCTGGTAAAGCTGCAGTTGGAATATCTTGCGAAGTATTTGATTTCTTTCTAAATTTTGCCATAACCTATCTTGCTATTTTATTTGGTTCTGCAATAGAAATTGCTCTTGGAATACCCTGCCTAGCTGCAGTATATTTATTTTTTTGAATAGGGTCATCTTTATCCAATTGTAAAAATTCAGTGGCTGAAATACCAACCCTGGCACCATAAACTTCATTATAAGCACCATTGATTTGATCTAGAACCTGAACAAATAATTCGTATGATGTACCTCTATCAGCCTTAAATGAAACAACAGCTTCAGTTGGATCATCTGAAGAATCAGTCCTCCTACCATTTGTAGAGATAAAGGATTTCAAGCTTGGGGGTAAAGAATTATATATAGTAACTCCTTCTTCTGTTGGATTCCCAAAATTAAGAATAAAAATTTTAACCAGTTCCTGTAATTCATAGACATCAGTAAGAGGCTCATCTTCAACAAGCAACTTATCTTGAGAATTGGCTAAAATTTTGAAAATATTTCTGTCATTTTTTGTTACTTCCGGAGGTGGTTGATTAGGATCAGGTTTGGGTGGTAATAACATTGCTATTCCCCTATCGCTTGCTATAGTTGTTGTGACTAAAAAGAAAATCAAAAGTAAAAAGGCAATATCTGCCATTGAACCATTAGGTATTTCAGTAGTAGGCCTGTTTTTTCTACCCATTATTAAGACTTTTTGAAACTTCTGAATATATTATTCCTGTAATGGCCACAGCTGATAGCAAGTAAACTAGAATAAGCATTCCTCCAATGAATTTTGAAAGTCCAGCATCAACTCCAAATTCAATATACCAAGCAAGAATTTCATTTCCAGAAATTAAGTAACTTATTAAAAATAAACCTAATAAAATCCCTATACCTATTCCAGTACCCTTTAGGCTCTCAGGATTTTTTGAAGATATATATAATGGAAAACCAATAGCCAATGCGGCTCCCGCCACTATTAACACATAAGCAGAAAATAATGCTATATCAATAAAATCTAAAAAAATCATTTATTTCGAAAGTTTATTTCTAACTAAAATATCAACCAAAGTAATGGACGCATCTTCCATTCCGTTTACTAACGAGTCTATTTTTGACACTAAATAATTATAAAACAACTGAAGAATAACAGCAACAATAAGACCACCCACAGTAGTCAAAAGAGCTATTTTAATACCTCCAGCCACAAGAGAAGGAGATACATCACCAGCTTCGGCAATAGCATCAAAAGCTCCAATCATACCAATTACAGTCCCCATAAATCCTAACATGGGTGCAAGGGAAATAAATAATGAAATCCATATCATTCCTTTTTCAAGTTTACCCATTTCAACAGAACCATAAGATATAATAGATTTCTCAACCATTTCAATTCCTTCAGAGGCTCTCATCAATCCTTGAACAAAAATTGAAGCAATGGGACCTGGTGTGTTTTTACAAATCTCCTTTGCTGCTTCTACACCACCTTTATTTTTTAAAGCATCATCAATGGCAGATAAAAGTTTTTTTGTATCTGTAGTAGCTAAATTTAAAGTAATGATTCTTTCTATTGAAACTGCAAGGCCTAGTATGAGACACAAAAGTACAATACCCATAAATCGCCAATTCCCTTGTATAAATTGTTCTTTTATTGCTTGGTGAAAACCTTTAGATTCTTCTTCAACTTCAACAATTTCAATTTCTTCTTTAACAACAGTTTCCTCAACCATCACATCTTCTTCAACAACTGAAGTATCAGATATCATTTCAGTTGAATCAGTTACAACCTCATCTTGAGCGACTAATGAATTTCCAAAACAAAAGAATGTAAAAATTAAAGCTAATGATAATAATTTTTTCATAATATATACCGGTTAATAGTTAAGTTAATTCGATTCAAATTTTTCAAAAATATAACTTATAAAAGTAATAAAAAAATAGTTCTTAATTTTTTTAAGCAGAGAGGAAGGGATTCGAACCCTCGATACGAAGGATTACTCCGTATACACGCTTTCCAAGCGCGCGCCTTCGACCACTCGGCCACCTCTCTAAAACTTTAAGATAATTAAAAATAATAATTTTATAAATTGAATAAATTTTCTGCATTACTACTAGTGATTTGTGCTATTTTAGACATAGGAAGAGTAGTAATTTCCTCTAATTTCTTTGCTATATGAATAATGTTCCCAGGTTGATTCCTCTCACCCCTTTTAGGTACTGGTGAGAGAAATGGACTATCTGTCTCCAATACTAAATTTTCCAGACCAATCTGAGATAAAACTTTAGATAAATTTGAACTTTTAAAGGTACATTTACCTCCTATACCAAGTAGAAATCCTAAATCAATTAATTGCATTGCATCATAATAATTTCCTTCAAAACAATGAAAAACTCCTCTGAGTTTTCTGAAAGGAGATTTCTTAATAATTTTAATAGTTTGTTCTAGAGAGTTTCTAGTGTGAATAACTACGGGTAATTTTTTATCCATAGCCCAATAACATTGGATTTCAAATGCATCAACTTGTTCTTTATAATACGTTTTATCTCTATAAAGATCTATACCTATCTCTCCTATTCCAACTATGCTATCCATCTGAATATAGTTTTCCATTATATTTAACTCTTTTTTATAATTTTCTTTAACATAACAAGGATGTAAACCTATCATTGGATAGCAAATTTCACTGTATAAATGAGATAATTTAATCATCTCTTTTAAAGATTCAACATTTACATTTGGCATTAATATTTTATTAATATTATTCTTTAAAGAATAGGCTATAACAGAATCAATGTCTTTTTTAAAATCATCAAAATAAATATGAGCATGAGTATCAATAAGGTTAAAAGACATAATTAAAAAAATTCTATTTTAAAGTTCCAAATATAGAAATTAATAAAAAAATAGGTTAAAATATCTATAATCAAAATTTTGATTTAATTAAGTTATATTACAATTATGAATGGAAAGATTATTCTAGGTATTGACCCAGGAACAAATATTATGGGTTTCGGAATTATTAAAAGTGTTAAAGAAGAAATTAATTTAATTCAGTATGGAATAATTTCTTTTAAAAAAGAAGTATCTCATCAAATCAAATTGAAAAATATTTTTGAAAGGGTAAGTGAATTGATTAGCGAATACAAACCAGACGAAATAGCAATTGAAGCTCCATTTTTTGGGAAAAATGTACAGTCAATGTTAAAACTAGGAAGAGCTCAAGGGGCAGCTATGTCTGCTGGTTTACAAAAAGAAGTGCCAATTTTTGAATATGCTCCAAAAAAAATAAAACAATCTGTAACGGGTAATGGAAACTCATCTAAAGAACAATTAGCTCGATTTTTGATGAAATTACTTAATTTTAGACATGAAAAACAAAAAAAATTTGATGCAACAGATGCAATAGGAGCTGCTGTATGCCACCATATGCAAAAAGACTTTTCTTCAAAAAAGTCTTTAAATTGGAATCAATTTGTAACAAAAAATAAGAATAGAATTATAAATTAATCTTTCGACTAATTTTTTCAGATATTCTAGAAAATTCTTCTTTAGTAAAAGTTAATTTATTATTAGAAAAATTCATATCATCTATATGATCAATTGGAATTAAATGAATATGAGCATGTGGAACTTCGAGACCAATTACCGTTACACCTATTCTATTACAGGGTACCGTTTTTTTTATTCCAATAGCTACTTTTTTAGCAAAAAGATTTAATTCAGTTAACAAATTATCCTCTAAATCAAATAAATAATCTATTTCTATTTTTGGAATAACAAGAGTGTGACCTTCTTTTAAAGGAAAAATATCAAGAAAAGCCATAAATTTATCATCTTCCGCAACTATATAAGCTGGAATTTCTCTCTTTGCAATTTTAGAAAAGATAGTAGTCATACACTATAAAGATATTTCTAATATTTCAAAATTCACATTGCCAGATGGAGTTTGAATAGATACTCTATCACCAATCTTTTTACCCAACAAATTTTTCCCTATTGGAGATTTTACTGATAGCTTTCCTTCATTTAAATTTGATTCCTCTTCAGCAACCAAATGATAAGAAAATTCCAATTCATTTTTCAGATTTTTTATTTTCACTATTGATAAAATAGAAACTTTTGAAGTATCAATTTTACTTTTATCAATTATTTTAGCATTTCCTATAATTTTTTCCAATTTAGAAATTTTTAATTCATGAAATCCTTGAGCTTCTTTTGCAGCATCATATTCAGCATTTTCACTTAAATCTCCCTTATCTCTTGCTTCAGCTATCTGTTTTGCAATATTTGCCCTTCCTTTTGTTTTTAATAGATGAAGTTCATTTATTAATTTATTAAAACCCTCTGCAGTAAAATATGATATATCAGTCATATAAATAAAATAAAAAAACGGTCTTAATGCCGTCGAAACAAATATAACGAAAATGATAAACATTATAGAGTGTTGAGAAAAATTGCAACTATAAAATAAATTGCTAAACCCAGAATATCATTAGTAGTTGTTATAAATGGCCCAGAAGCTAAAGCAGGATTGAAACCTAATCTATTCAAAATCAGAGGAGTTAATGTGCCCATTAATGATGAAATTACTACCACGGTAAATAGAGATACTGATACTATATATGAAATATTTGGATTTTGAGGCATTAAAAAATTTACACCCAGATAAACTAATAATGCTAACACTAGACCATTCAATGACGCTATGATTGAAACTTTAAATAAACGATTAATGATACTGTCTTCAAAAGCACTTGGATTCGCAAGACTTTGTATTACTATAGAAGAAGATTGAATACCAACATTTCCTCCAGTCGCCATTATAAGTGGAATAAATAAAGAAAGAGAAATAAACAATTTATTATCATTTAAATATACATGCTCAAATGAGCCCAAAAATAATGCTCCTAAAAACCCACCAATTATACCTATTATTAACCATGGAAGTCTAGCATTTGACAACTTCCAAATTGAATCATCTTCCTCAACATCAGAAGAAATACCTGACATTAATTGCCTCTCTTCTTCAGCAGATTCCGTTATAACATCAACAACATCATCAATCGTTATTCTTCCAACTAGTTTTCCTCTTTTATTTACAACCGGTAACGCTTCTAAATCATACTTTTGCATTATTAAGACTACTTCTTCCTCACTAGTCAAAACATCTACAGACAAAACATAATCATCATAAATTTCTTTTACTTTAGTTTTATCATTAGAAATAATTATTTTTTTTAGGGAAACTTTACCAATCAATTTACCATAGTTGTCCGTCACATATACACTATATATTTTTGAAACTTCCTCAGCTTGTTTTCTAATTTGATCAATACACTGAAGAATATTCCAATTTAAATTACATTTAACAAGTTCTTTAGCCATAAGTCCACCAGCAACATCATCATCATATCTAATTAAGTCTTTAAGATTCGAAGCCTTATCATTATCTACAATTGCGGAAATCACCTGATTTCTTATGGCTAAATTTAAATCTGATAAAATATCTGCTCCATCATCAGAATCTATATTTTCTAAATATTTTGCTATTTCACTAGGGGAAAAAACTTTTAAAAAATTTATTCTTGTTTCTTGGTCAAGTTCACTAATTATTTTTGCTGAAGTGATTAAATCAATTGTATCCAACACATACTTAGAATCATTAGAATTAAATTCATATAATAATTCAGTAATATCTGCAGGGCTTACGTTTTCTAATGATTTTGCAATAAATTCTTGATCTCTATTCTGAATGGCAAAAGAAATTTTTTTTTTAAACTTGTTTGTTAGTGAAAATTTCATTTCAAAATATCTTTTAAGAATTTAGCTAGCCAAATAAAGTCTTTAACTGATAACTCTTCAGCTCTCTTAGAAAAAATATCTAAATCAATAATTTTAGGCAAATTTAGATTTTTTAAAGAATTTCTCAATGTTTTCCTCCTATTTTGAAAACTTTGTTTAATTATCATCTTATAAAAATCGTAATCCACACCAATTTCATTAGTATTATTCCTATCTAATTTTAGAACTGAAGATTTTACTTTGGGAACAGGATTAAAGGACTTCGGTTCAACCTCTAACACATTTTTAACTTCAAAAAAGGTTTGAATTAAAACAGATAAGATCCCATATTTTCTTGAATTATGAGAAGATGAAATTCTATCTGAAACTTCTTTTTGGAGCATTATAACCACCATATTAATGGAATTCCGAAACTCTAATATTTTAAAGAGTATTTGACTAGAAATATTGTAAGGCAAATTGCCCACTATTGAAAAATTCTTTCTAAACAATAAATTAAAATCTACTGATAAAATATCTTTGTGAATCAAGATAATATTGTCATTTTTAATTTGATTTTTCAAATATTTAATAGCTCTATTATCTAAATCTATTGCTATTAATTTTTCAAATTTAGTTTTTACCAAAAGATTAGTTAGAATTCCTGTTCCAGGACCTATTTCAAGAATATTTTCCTCTGAATCTAATAGGTCAACTATATGCCTTGCTATTGATAAGTCTTTTAAAAAATGCTGGCCTAATTTTTTTTTTGATTTAATTACATTCATTAAAAAAGAGTTAATTTTCCATATATAATTTTTTAATTGTTATCAAATTAATGAAAAAAAAAAATAAGGAGAAACCAATCATTGGTTTTAGTATTGGAGATATAAATGGAATTGGACCTGAAATCCTAATCAAATCATTATCTAATGATGCTATACTAAATCAATTCACTCCAGTAATATTTTGTAACCCTGAAATAATAAATTATTACTGCAAAATCTTGAACAAAGAAATAAATTATATTTTGGTAAATTCAATAAGTAAAATAATTCTAAACAAAATAAATCTAATAAAAATTACAGATGATAAAATTTGTGTTAATCCAGGAAAAATAGAAAATTATGCCGGACATTATTCATTTTTATCTCTTCAAAAAGGTACTCAAAATTTGTTATATAATAAAATTGACGGTATAGTAACTCTACCAATTAATAAAAAAACGATTCAATCAAACAAATTTGATTTTCCTGGACATACTGAATACTTTAATAATATATCGAAATCAAGGGAATATTTAATGATGATGATTTCAAAAAAGATTAAAATTGGAGTTTACTCTGGACACATTGCTTTAAAAGATGTATCTAAAGAATTAAAATTAAAAAGATTAAAAAGAAAAATTCAAGTTTTAATTGATTCGTTAATAAAAGATTTTAAAATTAAAAATCCAAAAATTGCAATTTTGGGCCTTAATCCTCATGCAGGAGAAATGGGTATGTTTGGAAATGAAGAAGAAAAAATTATAAAACCTGTATTAAAATTAATTAATATTAAAAAACATAAAATAATTTATGGACCATTTTCTAGTGATGGTTATTTTGGAAGTCAGAAATTCATGAGATATGATGCAACTTTTGCCTTATATCATGATCAAGCATTAATCCCATTCAAAATTTTTTCTTCTAATAAAGGGGTTAATTTTACTTCGGGTTTAGAACATGTCAGAACATCTCCTGATCATGGTACAGCGTATGACTTAGCAGGAAGAAATGTAAGCAATCATGATTCTTTAACTAATTGTATTTTATTAAATATAGAAATCATTAATAATAGAAAAATTATTAATTTTGGTAAAAATTAAAATTATTTTCTCTAAATTTTTTTCCCAAATAACAAATGATTCCCAAGGCACTTAGAAAATTTGATATTAATATTAAAAGTCTTTCAAATAATAAACATGACTTTTCATTCATTTTTTTGAAAGATTTATTTCTTTTTTATGATAAAAGCATTGATCTGAAAAATATTAAAGGCAAATGTGATCTGACAATAAATAAAAGGGATAATATGATGGAAATGTCGTTTAAAATAAAAGGGAGGGTAGATCTAATATGTGATAGGTCATTAAAAACTTTTAATTACAATGTAATAAAAGAAGAAAATATTATTGTGAAATTTGGAAAATTAAATGAAGAGATTAATGAAGAGATTATATCAATAAAATATAATACAGCAATTTTTAACATCTCTAAATATATATATGATTTTTTCTTATTATCAATTCCATTAAAAAGACTACATCCAAGCTTAGAAAATGAAGATATTATTGATACTTTTGTGTTTTCAACTAAGGAAGTGAAGAGTAAAAAGATGGATCTAAGGTTGGCATTATTAAAAAAAATTAAACGATAAATTAAGTACGATGGCACATCCTAAACGTAAAACGTCAAAAACAAGAAGAAACAAAAGAAGAACCCATTATAAGTTAAATTCAAAAGAATTTGTCATTTGCCCAACAACCGGAGAGGCTCATCTTCCTCATAGAGCACATTGGTATGAAGGAAAATTGTATTATAAAGGAAAAGTAGTTTTAGAAAAAGAAGTATTGGCTTAGAGGAGTTAATTAAACTGGCTAATTTTCAATTTATGGCTTTAAAGAAAAAAAGAGCAAGCATTACTGGAGTTTATGGATATGTTCCAGAATATATATTAACCAATGCTGAATTAGAAAGACTAGTTGATACTTCAGATGAATGGATTACAACAAGAACAGGAATCAAAGAAAGAAGAATATTAAAAGGAAACGATAAGGGAACATCTATTATTGGAATAGAATGTGTTAAAGGTTTACTAAAAAAAACTAATACTGATCCTATGGATATTGAACTGATAATTTGTGCTACAGTTACACCTGACATGTTTTTTCCTTCAACAGCTAACATTATCTCCAACGAAGTAGGAGCTAAAAACGCATATAGTTTTGATATTTTAGCTGCATGTTCAGGGTTTTTGTATGCTCTTACTACTGCTTCGCAATTTATTGAATCAGGAACTCATAAGAAAATCATTGTTATTGGTGCTGATAAAATGTCATCTATAGTTAATTATAAAAAAAGAGAGAATTGTGTTTTATTTGGCGATGGTGGTGGGGCTGTTCTTTTAGAACCATCTCAAGATGAAACAGGCATTATTGATTATATGTTAAAGAGTGATGGATCAGGGGGACCATATCTTTGTATTAAAGGGGGAGGAAGTAAAAATCCTGCTTCTATGAAAACTTTAAAAAACAATGAACACTATATACACCAAGATGGACCGATAGTATTTAAATTTGCCGTTACCAATATGGCAGATATATCTGAAAAAATCATGAAAAAAAATAATCTTAAATCAGATGATATTTCATATCTTGTTCCCCACCAAGCAAATAAAAGAATAATAGATGCAACAGCAAACAAAATAGGCATCGGAAAAGAAAAAATACTTTTAAATATACAGAAATATGGAAATACTACTGCTGGGACGATTCCACTCTGTTTTTGGGATTTTGAAAAAAAATTTAAAAAAGGTGATAATTTAATTCTTTCTGCTTTTGGAGGTGGATTCACATGGGGTTCTACTTACATAAAATGGTCTTATAATTCTTAAAATCATGGAAAATACTGCAGATATAAAAAATGGTCTTTGTATTGAATTAAATGGCAACTTATTTTTTGTTATTGAATTTCAACATGTAAAACCAGGTAAAGGACCAGCTTTTGTAAGGACTAAACTTAAGAATGTTAAAACTGGAAAAGTTATTGATAATACTTTTCCTTCTGGACACAAGATAGTTACTGCTAGAGTTGAAAAAAGAGTGCATCAATTTTTATATAAGGATGCAGATAAATATTATTTTATGGATACATCAAATTTCGAACAAATATCTTTGAATCCAGAGCAAATAGATTTTCCCGACTTTTTAATTGAGGGTAAAGAAGTAGAAATATCTATTCACACAGAAAAAGGTAAAATACTAAATTGTGAACTACCAAACAATATTGAAACTAAGATAATTTTTGCTGAACCAGGAGTAAAAGGAGATACTGCTACAAATGCTACAAAAAGAGCAAAAATAGAAACTGGAACTGAAATCCAAGTTCCTTTATTTATCAATGAGAATGATATAATAAAAGTAGATGTAAAACAAAAAAAATATCTCGAAAGAGTAAAATAATTTTTATTGTAAATTTGTAATAGATGAAAAACAAGGAAATTCGAGACATTATAAATTTTATTAAAAAAACTGATTTAGATGACGTTAGTATTGAAACCGAACATTATAAGATAAGAGTAAAAAAAAATAATCCTGACAATTATACGTCTTCAGAAAAAACTACTAGTGAATTTATAGAATCAAAGGAAGAGGAGCCAGAAAAAATTGAAAAAACAGTAATCCAGAAAGAAAAAACTAATAATCACATAGTAATTAAATCTCCTATTATTGGAACATTTTATCGATCATCTAATCCAGAAAGTCAACCCTTTGTTAATGAAGGAGATAAAATTATAGAAGGTCAAACTGTTTGTGTTATTGAAGCAATGAAATTATTTAATGAAATTGAATCTGAAATTTCTGGCATTATAATTGAGATTCTAGTAGATGACGCATCACCAGTTGAATATGATCAAGATTTGTTCATTGTAGATCCAAGCTAAATAATAGTATTAATAGTAATGATAAAAAAAATATTAATAGCCAATAGAGGTGAAATAGCTCTAAGAATAATAAGAAGTTGTAAAGAGATGGAAATTAAAACTGTAGCTGTTTTTTCAACAATCGATAAAGAAAGTTTACATGTAAAATTTGCAGATGAAGCAGTTTGTATTGGTCCAGCGAACGCAAAAGATTCTTACTTGAATATATCTAAAATAATTGCTGCTGCAGAAATTACAAATTCTGAGGCTATACACCCAGGATATGGATTTTTATCAGAAAATTCTGAATTTTCTGAAATATGTTCTGAGAGCAAAATAAAATTTATTGGCCCAAGAGCAAGTATGATTAGGGAAATGGGAGATAAAATAAATGCAAAAAAAACTATGAAAAAAGCAGGTATACCAACGATACCAGGATCTGATGATCTAATTGAATCTGTAGAAAAAGGAAAAAGTTTAGCATTAAAAATAGGATATCCCATTATATTAAAAGCTACTGCAGGTGGTGGAGGTAAAGGAATGAGGATAGTAAAAAATGAAAAAGAATTCAATAAATGTTGGAAAGACGCAAAAAACGAATCTGAAGTCTCTTTTGGTAATCCTGGATTATATATAGAAAAATACATTGAAGAGTCTCGCCATATAGAAATTCAAATAATTGGTGATAAATATGGAAATGTTAGCCATTTATCAGAGAGAGATTGTTCCATTCAGAGAAGACATCAAAAATTAATAGAAGAAACTCCATCTCCATTTATGACTGAAAAACTACGGGATAAAATGTGTATGACAGCTATAAAGGCAGGAAAAGCTATAAAATATGAAGGTGCAGGTACCATAGAATTTATAGTTGATAAAAATAAGAATTTTTATTTTATGGAAATGAATACTAGAATTCAAGTCGAACATGGAATAACTGAAGAAGTTACAGATTTTGATTTAATCAAAGAACAAATTAAAGTCTGTGATGGAGTAAAAGTTTCTGGTAATAATTATTACCCAAAATTACATGCTATAGAATGTAGAATCAATGCAGAAGATCCATCATCTAATTTTTTACCTTCACCAGGAAAAATTACAAATTTTCATGTACCAGGAGGTCATGGAGTTCGTGTAGACACACACATTTATACAGGATATATTATTCCACCTAATTATGATTCGATGATAGCGAAAATAATTACTACCCATCAATCAAGAAAGGAAGCAATTGTCAGAATGAAAAGAGCTCTTGAAGAATTTGTAATAGAAGGAATTAAAACCACAATTCCACTCCATTTAAACCTAATGAAAAATAAAAACTTTTTAAAAGGTGATTTTACAACAAAATTTTTAGAAAATTTTGATTTCAACACTCTTTAATAAACTGTTTCATTAAAAATTATATTGTGATCTTCTAGTTCTTTTAAAATAGGATTATATATATTTTTAGAAGTGGGTAGATTGATACCTCTTAAGGTAATTTTATTTAATAAAATTTCCTTAATCAATATCCCTATTGGTAAGCCGACAGACTTTGCCATAGCTGTATCAATATGATTTTCCCCCTCTATTACAAGAAAAGATTCTAAAATTTTTTCGATTCCATTTTTTGAAAATTTTAGTCTATGAAACATTATCACTCTATCTTTTTCATTATTAGCTATTGTCCATTTTTTTTTTAAAATATGTTCTAATACTTCAGCATAAGTTCCACTTTTCACTCCAATTGGTTCATTAGAAAAAAGACCTAGCCATTCTAAATTATTCATCTCTTCTGAATTAGAATCTACCTTAAAATAAGAACTCACTAAAGCCTTTACATTTTCTCCTTTTAGATGATTGAGTTTTGATTTTATAAAACTTTTATGTGTCATTTCAGAGGCATTTTTAATGTAATCATTAGGATCAGTCAAACCAAGCTCAACAATAATATCCCAAGAAGAACAAAAACCTTTATTCCTTAAAGTTCCTCTTAATAATGTATCCACATTCTTAATATCATAGATCTCTAAATACTTTAAAGAATCCCTATTAGCATAACCTTCAAATTTTCCCAAACCAGGAATATTAATCAATTCTATTTTTTTAAAAATACTCTTATAAGGAATTGTGATTTCCTTTTTATCTTTCAAATACACAGCTCCATCTTTTCCTCCTAAAACAACGTTGCTAGTATTCCAAGTAAATTTATATTGCCATGGATTATAAAAATTATTTGGTGCTAAAAGACCACCTGTATATGATTCAAAACTTTTTATCTCATATTTTTTTCTCAGTCTATCTATAATTCTCATTGCCGACATGTGATCAATTCCAGGATCTAATCCCATTTCCATCATCAAAAAAGCATTCTTTTTAAAAAATTCTGTTTCTAAACTTTTTATTTCAGGAGTTAAATAAGATGCAGTAATCAAATTTTTTGAGAATTTACAGCAGATTTTAGCGATTTTAAAATGCAAAAATGCTGGAAGCATACTTACTACTATAAAAGAATCTTTAATACACCCAACCAACTTATTTTCTTCATTAATATCTAATTTGATTGGGATTACATTTTTGAAAACATTTACTTCAAAATATTCAACATCAAGTGCAATAACTTTTACTTGAATATCTAACTGTTTAGAAAGATCCGACAAATATTTAATCAATGTTATTGATGACTTTCCAGCACCCAAAATTGAAATATTCTTAGGCATAAAAATAAATTTTATTTTGTAAACTAATCTCTTTTTACAATAGTTGAAGAAGCCTGACATTTTGGAAACATCGTGATATCACTTAAATTGACATTTTCTGGTCTATCCAAAATGAATTCAATAACTTCAGCAACATCATCTGGTGTTAAAGGGTTGATTCCCTCATATACAGATTTTGCTTTAGACTTGTCGCCTTTAAATCTAATCAATGAAAATTCGGTTTCTACCAATCCAGGGTTTACAGAAGAAACATTAATATTATAGCCATTTAAATCTAATCTCATTCCCTGAGTTATAGCATCAACAGCATATTTCGAAGCACAGTAGATATTTCCTTTAGGATAAACTTCCTTACCAGCAATAGATCCTATATTTATTATTCTGCCTTTGTTCATTTTAATCATTATAGGAATTATTAATTTACTTACATATAATAATCCTTTTACATTGATATCAATCATAGCATCCCAATCATTAAGATCACCATCATGAATTAAACTCATACCATGTGCATTACCTGCATTATTAATCAATACGAAAATATTTTTCCATTCTGTAGATAATGAATTAAAAGAATTTATTAATTCTTTATTATTTCTAACATCAAAAGATAAGGTTTGGATATTTGTATATTCTGATAATTCTTTCTTTATACTTTTCAATCTTTTTTCACGTCTACCACACAATATTAAAGAATATTTTTTTGCAAGTATTTTTGCTGTAGAATAACCAATGCCTGATGTTGCCCCCGTTATAAAAGCTATTTTTTTCACTCTAAATTAATTTGGTCCACCCTCGAAGGTAAAGAAAATTGATAAATTATGAGGAATAATTTTAGCTAGAGGATCGGCAAAATTATTAGGCAAACCATCATTTGATTTTTTTAACATATTAATTAGGCCTCTAGAATATCTGATTTCTGGTGATAATTTAAACAATTCGAAGAAAAAATCTCCTCCAAATCCTAAATCAAGAGATAATTCAAAAGCTCGTAAACCTAATATATCCTGTCCAGCTTCATCTTTATTTTTTGCTCCAACCTCAATACCTGGTTTTAATCCACCAATAATGTATAGTCTAAGATTTCTTCTTCTCTGAGATTTATATTTGATCAAAATTGGAAGTTCAACAAGAGTTGCAGCTCTTGTATCAGAAAAAGTATCACCATTAATATATTTATAATCTAAAGAAAATTCATAAAAAGAAACCTGAATTAAAGTTCTTAAATCAAATGGATAAATGAGATTAATATCAGAAACAAACCCTAATTTGAAACCAGGTTTAGAAAGAGGAACTATAGAATGTAAATCAGAAAAAGATGAAGAAGTGTACATTTCAGAATAATTAATTCTATAGTATGAAGAATGTAAACCTATAAGAAACCCATAATGAATCCAAGCATCATCATAATTTGGTAAATTGATAGAAGAATTCCTAGGAGTCAATATATTTTGCGAAATTAAAATTTTTGATGAGAAGACAATCATTAATAATGTGAATGTGAATTTTTTCATTATTCTGATAAAATTATAATATCTAAACTATTAAAATGAATTAAAATTGCATATTAAATAAAAGATTGCTTAAATATTTATTACTATCAAATGAAAATTTTCAAATCAGAATTTATAAAAAGCAGTAACAACTATAAGAACTGTCCACAAGATAATTTACCCGAATATGCCTTTATTGGAAGATCTAACGTCGGTAAATCATCATTATTAAATATGCTAGTAAATAATAAAAAATTATCAAAAACGTCTTCTAAACCAGGAAAGACAAAATTAATTAATCATTTTAAAATAAATAATTCATTTTTCTTTGTTGATCTTCCTGGTTATGGTTGGGCAAAATCAAGTAAAAAAGAAAGGAGAAGTTGGTTAAAAATGATAAAAACTTACTTAACAAAAAGTCAAAAATTAAGTTTGGTATTTATACTTATTGATATTAGGATTCCTCCTCAAAAAGTTGATTTAGAATTTTTAAATTTTTTAGGGTTTAATAAAATTCCAGTAAGTATCATATTTACCAAAATGGATAAATTAAATAAGGCTACGATAGAAAAAAATAAAACAAAATTTGAAAAAGAAATTCTTCAAAAATGGGAATCTTCACCAACTTTATTTCTTTCTTCAGCAAAAGAAAAAATAGGAAGGGATGAAATATTAAATTACATTACCGATATAAACAATTCGATCAATTAATGCTTTTTATCTATGATTTCATAATATTTTGTCTTGATAAAATTCTATCCTTTTACTCTTTATTTAACCATAAGGCTAAAAAGTTGATTGATGGAAGGAAAAAAACCTTTGATTATTTAAATAATAATAATTTTGAGGGTCTCAGCATAATATGGATACATGTTTCATCTGTAGGTGAATTTGAACAAGCAAAACCAATAATAGAATTCATAAGAGAAAAGTATAAAGAAAATAAAGTTTTTATCACTTATTTTTCTTCATCAGTTGAAAAATCTATAGAAAATTATAAGAATAAAGACTATTCATGCTATTTATCATCAGATAGAAAAAATTATATTAAAAAGTTTTATAATCAATTAAAACCAAAATTAATTTTAATCATTAAGTATGAATTTTGGTATCATTTAATTAATGAAGCCAGATTAAGAAATATACCGATAATATCAGTCGTATCAATATTTAGAAAAAGTCAAATATATTTTAAATATTTTGGGAAATTTTTCTTAAAAAAACTAAAAAATGTAAGTTATTTTTTGGTCCAAAATAATAAGTCAAAAAATTTATTATTAAAAAATAAGATAACTAATGTTAAAACTGTAGGAGATACTAGATTTGACAGAGTTTTTTGTATATATCAACAATCAAAGAAATATTCAAGGATTGAGAAATTCATTGGAAACTCTAAATGCATAGTGATTGGAAGTTCTTGGAAAAGCGACATTAAAATATTAAGAAACACAATTAAGAGTGATCTTTCTAGTAATAAATACATAATTGCACCCCATAATGTAAAGGAAAGTGAATATCGGTTTTTAGAAAATAATTTTATTAATGATAATATCAGATATTCTAATTTAACAAAAAATAAAATAAATAAAAAAATACTGATTATTGATAATCTTGGTATGTTATCATCTATTTATAGATATGGAAACATTGCATATATAGGGGGGGCTTTTGAGGGAACCTTACATAATACTCTTGAAGCTGCAGTCTGGAACATACCAATAATATATGGTCAGAACAAAAACAATAAAAAATTTAAAGAAGCCACTGATTTATCTAATTTAAAAATTGCTTTTCCAATAAAGAATTCCTCAGATTTCAAAACGACAATTAAAACTTTAATAAATAATAATAGATTAGGGAAAGGTGGTGAAAAATATGTTACAGCTAGAACAGGAGCATCTCAAAAAATTGAAAAATATATCAAGAAATATTTATGATAAAGGGAACGGTTGTTAAATCTACTGGATACTGGTACAAAGTACAAAATAGTGAAGGAATAATTTTTAATTGCAGACTTAGAGGAAAATTCAAAATCCAAAATATCAAATTAACTAATCCAATAGCATCGGGTGATAAGGTTCAATTTAAAAGAGATGATTTAGATAGTGAATCTTATATTATTGAGAAAATATTAAAAAGAGAAAATTATATAATTAGAAAATCAAATAAGAAAAAGAGTAGTGGTCATATAATAGCTTCTAACGTTGATTTAGCTTTATTAGTTTGTTCCGTAAGAAAACCGATAACAAAATACAATTTTATAGAAAACTTTTTGATTACTTCAAACGCTTACGACATACCATCATGTTTAGTATTTAATAAAAAAGATCTAATTAATAAAGATGAAGAAAAGGAACTTATGACTGCAGCCAAACAATACAATAAAATTGGATATAAAACTTTAATAATATCCGCAAAATATAACAATGGCATTAATGAAGTAAAAAAGCTATTAGATAATAAAACATGCTTATTTATGGGAAATTCGGGAGTGGGAAAATCAACACTAATTAACAAATTATGTAAGAATTCAAATCAGAAAACTTCCGTTATCTCAAAGAGAAGTAAGAAAGGTAAGCATACTACAACATTTTCTGAAATTTTCTATATAGACGATAAAACTTCAATAATTGATACACCTGGGATAAAAGAATTTGAATTGTTTGATATAAAAAAAGAAGAATTAAAAGATTACTATCCAGAATTTATATCATTAAATAAAAGCTGTAAATATTATAATTGTTTACACATTAATGAACCTGACTGTGAAGTTATTAATAATATTGGTAAAACAATTTGGATTAAGAGATACAACAATTATCTGTCAATAATAGAAAACCTATAAAGATTAATTGATTCTTTTAATTTTTATTTTCAAGTAAGCGAAAAGTATGGTCATCAGTGGACTGATAATATTAAAGAAACAATAGGGCAAATAAGTAAATGTGCTAACATTTAATACCGTTGAATGATAAGCCCCACAAGTATTCCATGGAACTAACACTGAAGTAACAGTACCACTGTCCTCAAGAGTTCTACTTAAATTTTCAGGAGCTAATCCTCTTTTCTTATACATACTAGAATACATTCTGCCTGGAACAACTATTGCCAGATACTGATCAGAGGCAGTAAGATTAAAGAAAATACAAGTTCCTGCTGTTGAAGTAATTATTGAGCTAATTGATTTAACTCTTCCCAAAATTGTATTAGCTATTGTTTTCAAAAAACCAGAAGTTTCCATAACACCACCAAAAATCATGGCTGATATAACTAACCAGATAGTACCCAACATTCCATACATACCTCTAGAGGTTAATAGTTCACTAACCATATCATTAGAAGTAGAAATAGAAATTTTGCCGTATAATGATTTCATTATACCTATAAATAAACCAACCCAAGTAGAATCATTTGTTCCAGAAATTTCTCTAACTAAGTCTGGTTGAAAAATTAATGAGAAAACGACGCCTAATATTATTCCACAAAAAAGAGAAGGTACTGCTTGTATTTTTTTATAAACTAAAAATATTACAAATAATGGTACCAAAAACAATATTGGTGAAATATAGAATTTTTCAGAAATAGAATTAGCTATAATAGCAGAATCATCTATAGCTAGCGTGTTAACATTAAAAAATCCAAAAAATAAAAAAATAATTAAGCATATTATTATAGAAGGAAAAGTTGTATAGGTTAGATATCTTATATGAGAAAATAAATTTGTTCCTGCAACAGCTGGAGCCAAATTTGTTGTGTCGGATAATGGAGATATTTTATCTCCAAAATAGGCACCACTTAAAATAGAACCAGCTATTAATCCATCAGATATACCCAATGCTTTTCCAACACCAATAAGAGCAATTCCAATTGTTGCTGATGTTGTCCATGAACTTCCCGTAGCTAAAGAAACTATAATGCATATAATACATGATACAAATAAAAATATTTTAGGATTAAGTAATTGTATTCCATAATAAATCATTGCAGGGACAACACCACTTAGCATCCAAGATCCTGCAAGAGATCCAACTAACAATAAAATTAATATTGATGGCATTGCAGAACCAATACTTTTAACAATTCCCTTTTGTAGTTCATTCCAAGAAAAACCTATTCTAATAGCAACTAACGAAGCAACCGCAGAAGAAAGAATTAAAACTATTTGACTACTACCATCTAAAGATTCATCACCAAAAATCGCAACGGTAATTGACAAAAGAATTATTAGAAATATTATTGGAGAAATGGCTTCAATAAATGTGGGTAATCTCATAATATTTTTATTCATATATCAAATTAATAATATTTATGATAAAAAACTGGAAAACTTAACTAATTCAAGCTATTATAGTAAAAATAAAAGATGCCAATGAGTATCAAAAATTCAGAATTAAAACATCTAATAAAATCTCAAAGACTTAATTACCCATTAGAACAAATATTTTATAAAGATCTATCAATTTATAAATTAGATGTTGAAACATTTTTCTATAAACAATGGATTTTTGTGGGACATGAATCTAGAATCCCTAAAAAAGGAGATTATTTTTTATTTACTATAGAAAATGAATCAATCATAATAATCAGAGGAGAAAATGGTGAAATCAATTGCTTTTATAACGTTTGTAGACACAGAGGCTCACATATTTGTTTGGAAAAGGAAGGTAATGCTAGAACATTAGTGTGTCCTTATCATGCATGGAGTTATAAACTTAATGGTAATTTGAAAAGTGCAAGACTAATGGATAGTGATTTTGATCCTAAAGCATGGAGTTTAAATAAATGTCATTCCAAAAGTTTTGGAGGTTTGATATTCATAAATTTTTCTGACATCCCCTATGATTTTGATGAATTTATTAAACCAATAAAACCTTTTATAAAACTACATGGACTAGGAGAAGCCAAAATTGCAGCAAGAAGAACGTATCCAACCAAAGGAAATTGGAAATTGACATTAGACAATTTTCACGAATGCTACCATTGTCAACCTTCTCATCCTGAATATTGTGAAGTTCATAGTCCAGGATATATACAGGCATATGGAGCTGGAAATAATACGGGACCTTCTTCAGAAGAATTTTCAAAAGAATTATCAAACTGGAATAAACACGCAAAAAAATTAGGATATTATACAGGAGAATATAGTGATGAAAAATTATCTAATTTCTTTAGGAGTGCCGAAAGAACTCCACTAGGTAAAGGAAAACTTTCTGAAACAAAAAGTGGTAAACCAGCTTCAGTTTTAATGGGAGAATTTAAAGAGTTCGATGGAGGTTATACGACGATAGGTTCTTCACCATTTAATAGCTTATTAATGTCAAATGATTTTGCGACCATTTTTACCTTTATTCCTAGAGGTCCTTTAGAAACTGAAGTTGAACTAATGTGGCTTGTCAATAAAGATGCTAAAGAAGGTAAAGATTATAAAATAGATGAAATGGTTTGGATGTGGCATAAAACTACATTGGCTGATAAGAGAATTATAGAAAATAACCAAAAAGGAATTATGTCAAAAAAATACACTCCTGGACCACTTTCAACTATGGAAATCGGATTAAAAAAACTAAAGTTCTGGTATCTCAACCAATTGGAATTAACTCTTGAGAATTAAACTCAAAATTAGTCATTATCAATTTATTTTATTATTTCATGCATTGCATTCACCCCATTGCATCCATGAAGTCCACCACCAGGGTGGGTAGAAGATCCACATAGATATAAATTTTGAATAGGAGTTCTGTACTGAGATGTGGAAATGGTAGGTCTCATAAAGAAAAACTGATCTAGTGTCATTTCACCTTGATTGAGGTTTCCCTCTGTAAGTCCTAGTGATTCTTCTAAATTAACAGGAGAGATTATAGATGAATTTTCAACTATATTCGAAAAATCAGAAATATATTTTTCCAAAACTCTGGTCACATTTTGAATCACCTGATTTTTTAATTTATTATCCCATTTTTGACTCCTCAAATGATAAGGAACATATTGAACCGTTGCAGAAAGAACATGTTTTCCATTAGGTGCATAATTTGGAATTGTAAGTGAAGGAATACAAAACTCAACATAAGGATTAACAGAAATTCTACCATATTTAATATCATCATAAGCACGCTCAAGATATTCCACCGAAGGATTTATAGTGAAAATAGTATCTAGTTGTTCTTTAGTAATTCCTTTGATTTCAGGAAGTTTCTTCAAAGAAAAATGTACTCTAGCAGTACTGCCACGATATTTAATATTTTTAAGCTGAGTTTGGAAATTAGGAGATATTTGAGAAGTTCCTAGCAATTTAATAAATGTATTTGTTGGATCGAGTCCAGAAATTACAATATCAGCATTGAATTTTTGACCACTTGATGAAGTGACTCCTGAACAAATTCCATTTTCACAGTCGATAGAATTAACTTCTGTTCCTATCTGTATATCGACTCCCATATTTTGGGCTAAATTTGATAGGGCAACAGCAAATTTTTCTGTTCCACCTTTTATAAAATAGGCATTGTGAATTTTACCATTAGCATGAATATGATTATGGAGAAAATTTAGAACTGTAGCAGCTGAATAGGGTCCTTGCGAGATATGATTGATTCCACTTGCTGCTATTGAAGCTCGCAATAATTCAGATTCAAACCATTCATCTAACAACTCTGGCATCATCATTGGAGCCGTACGAAGAATATCAACAAATCCCCTACTTCCATGCTTCCACATAGGTTTAATCATTGAACTCATTGAAAGAGCATCCTTAAAACCCATTCTTGTAATTTCAGGTGGTGTTATCTTATATAATGGTTCTAAAAATCGAGTAAGTTTGGTAATATATAGAGTAAATTCTATCCATTTATTTGCATCTTCCAAAGAATGAGAAGCAATAGATTCTAAAGTTTTATTTGGATCATTATGAAATATAATATGTTTTTCATTTTCATCTAGTGAAATTCTGAGTGAGCTTGTTTTTCTATATTCTAATCCATATTTGTACAGACCTAATTCATTTATGAGACGAGGATCAATCCATCGAATATAATCGAAAACCATATTACATCTAAATCCAGGAGAAAATTCTTCTGAAGCCGCCATTCCCCCAATTATATCTCTAGATTCTAAAAGAAGAATAGACTTTTTTTTCTTTGCCAAAAGTGCAGCTACAACAAGAGAATTAATTCCTCCACCAATTACAATAGCATCGTAATATTTCATGACCATTTTTTTAAAATTTTCTTAGCTGCCATTTCTCCAGGCGAACCTGTTACTCCACCCCCTGGATGAGTTCCTGATCCACATTGATAATAATTTCTAATAGGAGTAGTGTAGTCAGCCCACTTAACAGCCGGCCTGAGAGAAAAGAGCTGTTGAAGCGATAGTTCACCATGGAATATGTTCCCCTCTGTCAGTCCAAAAGTAGTTTCTAAATCCTTTGGTGTTAGAACTTGACGATGAAGGATTATATCTTTGATATTAGGAGCAAATCGAGAAAGAGTATTGATGACTGCGTCTCCAAAAGCTTCTCTTTTAGAATCATTCCAACCACCCTTTATATTATAAGGGGCATATTGAACAAAACAGGACATAACATGTTTTCCTGGAGGAGCCATATCTGGATCCAAAACGGAAGGTAAGATAATATCCATGTAGGGTTCTTTAGAAAAATTACCATATTTAGCATCATCATAAGCTTTTTCCAAATGATCATAGTCAGGACTAATAGAAATAGCTCCTCTTAGATGAGGTCCATCACCAGGAAAGGATGTAAAATTAGGAAGACCATCTAGTGCAAGGTTTACTTTTCCTGAGGATCCACGTATTCTGAAATTTCGAATATCCTGAATCAAATCTGACGGTAGTTCTTTTTCATCAACAAGTTTTAAAAATGTAAGTTTTGGGTCTAATCCAGAAATAACAATATCAGCCTGATATTCATTCCCATTTTCCAAAGCTACTCCTTCCGCTTTACCATGTTTAATAATGACTTTTTCTACAGCTGCTTCTGTCATAATATCAGCACCAAAATGTTGTGCAGAACGCGCTATTGACATACTGAGTTCACCTGTTCCTCCTCTCTGAAAACCCCAAGCTCGAAAAGAACCATCAATATCACCCATATAATGATGAAGCATGATATAAGCAGATCCTGGAGAACGTGGACCCATAAATGTTCCAATGATACCACTTGCAGACATCGTAGCCTTTAGAGGTTCAAAATCAAACCATTCATCAAGAAAATCTGCTGAACTCATGGTCATAAGTTTACATAGATACTCAAAATGTTGATCTGTAAGCCCTCTAACATGACTAAGTAGTTTTTTTAAAGAAATCAAATCTGAAATACTTGGTCTTATCGCATTAGGAGCAACAGTTTCTAATATAGGTCTTACAGCCATTCCAATCTGTCCCATGAGGGGTCCAAAACGCATATAGGTTTCAGCATCCCTAGGAGAATGGCGATAAATTTCTTTGTAAGTCTCATCTCCATCTGATGTCCTGAATAGGTAGTTACTATCTAATGGTGTAAATGTACTTTCAAGAGGAAGAATCTCTAATCCAAATTTAGGAAGCATTAGTTCTCGAATCACATTGGATTTAAGAAGACTCACAACATATGAACAAACTGAGAATTTAAAACCAGGAAATACTTCCTCTGTAACAGCAGCTCCTCCCAAAACATATCGACGCTCTAAAACTAGAACTTTTTTTCCAGCTCTAGCAAGGTAAGCAGCAGCCGTAAGACCATTATGTCCACCACCTATTACGATAACATCATATTTACTCAAATTGGACATGACATTTTTCTTTCAGGATTAAAAAAAGGAGTTTCTACAACAGTTGCAGGTGTCAAACGACGATAATGCTCAACTTTAATCTCAAAATCTAATTGTGAGTTAGTTTCTGCGTAATCTGTTTTAATATGAGCTAGAGCAATATAAGATTTAAGAATTGGAGACCAACATCCACTGGTGGCATAACCTACTTGGCGATTATTATGATAGAGAGGGGTACTTGTACGCCATGCAGTATGTGGAAGAGCAGGGGGAAGACCAACATTTTTAAATAATTTCTCAAGTGGTTCCCATTTAACTTCGATTCCCCTTAATTTCCAATTATTAGTTGATTTTTTTTCTTTAGCTAGTGCTTTTTTACCTATAAAATTACCTCCATTCATTTTTACAGTCCAATCTAATCCCAGCTCGAATGGAGATGACTTTCGATCTTCAATTAAAGCATGTCTAGAAGAAATATAGTCAACATCTAAAAGTATAAGAGCTGCTTCTATACGTGCTATATCCAAAGCGTAAAGACCTACTGGAGCTATTCCAAAAGATTTGCCAGCTTTCATAAAAAGATCCCACAGTTCTATTGAATGAGATGAATTTACCCAGATTTCATAACCTAGATCTCCAGTGTAACCAGTACGAGAAATAGTAACATGGATTCCTTGAAGATCCGTTTCCATCAATCTAAAAAATTTCAAACTATCTAAAGATTTTGATGAAATACTGTTTAAAATATGTCTTGAATTAGGTCCCTGAAGAGCCAATGCTGCTGTATCTAATGAATCATCTGAAATATCCAAATCCATTCCTATAGAATTATCCATTAACCAAGCTAAATTGGGTTCTGCACTTGTTAGTCGGAAATTATGTTCGTTTAAACGTTGAATTGTTCCGTCATCAATAACTTTTCCTTTTTCATCACACCAAGGAGTATACATTACCTGACCTACTTTGCAAATTTTAATATTTCGTGTAACAAGTCTATCAAGGAATAATTGTGCATCTGGACCCTTTATTCTGTATTTATAAAGAGGAGATATGTCTAAGAGTCCTGCTTTTGTTCTAATAGCAAAATATTCATTATCATGATGAAGATCATACTGAGTAGCTGAAAGATATCCACCCCATCGACGCCACTCTTGAGACTGATTTAATTGACTTGTCCGTTCAAAAAATGGTGACATTTTTAATTGAGTGTTACCTGTAAAATCGTCTGGGTTATGGGTATCTATCATCGATGATTTATAAGCAGAAAATAGAGTTGTAATGTAATATATTTAATTCTCTTTTTCCAATAAAAATGCTTTAATAAAAGCGTCTATATCACCATCTAAAACATTAGAAACATCATTTCTTTCAATATTGGTTCTAAGATCCTTCACTAACTTGTACGGATGAAGAACATAATTTCTAATTTGGGAGCCAAAATCAATTTGCAATTTAGAACTTTCAATAGCCTCTCTTGCCTTATTTTTCTTTTCAATTTCTAATTGATACAATTTTGACTTTAACATGTTCATCGCTTTTTCTTTATTTTGTAACTGACTTCTTTCTTGTTGGCACTCAACAATTATTCCTGATGGAAGATGTTTTAACCTAACAGCAGATTCTATTTTATTAACACTTTGACCTCCTGCCCCACTTGATCTAAAAGTTTCCCATTCTGTATCAGATGGATTAACTTGAATATCGATAGTATTATCAACTTCTGGATATGCATAAACAGAGGCAAATGAAGTATGTCTTCTAGCTCCAGAATCAAATGGAGAAATTCTAACTAATCGATGAACTCCTATTTCCGATTTCAAATAACCATAAGCAAATGGTCCTTCAATTCCAAGCGTTACTGATTTCAAGCCTGCTGTATCACCTTGTTGAAGATTAACTTTTTTGACTTTAAATTTGTGGGATTCAGCCCACATAACATACATTCGCATTAATATTTCAGCCCAATCTTGACTTTCAGTGCCTCCAGCACCAGGATTTATTTCAAGAATTGCATTTAGCTGATCTTCTTCAGAAGATAACATTCTTTGAAATTCAACAGACTCTAATTTTTCTATTAATTTTTTATAATCCTTGTCGATTTCATCTTCAGAAACTTCCCCTGCTAAATAAAATTCATTAAGAGTAGATAAATCAAGAAACATTTCATGTACTTTTGAAAATGAATCTGTCCAAACTTTACTATTTTTTATTTTCTTGAGTACTGATTCAGCTTCCTTTTTATTTTTCCAAAATTCTGGTTTGCTAGTCAATAACTCATTTTCTTTGATGGTTTTTAATAGATTATCGTAGTCAAAGATACCTCCTCAAGGCATCTAATCTTACCTTTAAATCTTGTAATTGATCTCCATTCATTATTAAAGTTTAGTTATCCAATTATGATTATCTTCCATTAATCCGTATTTAATATCATTAAGAATTTTTAAGAATTTATTTGAATACGAATCCAAAGTGATTTCAGGTAAAGCATAATCTTTATTGTCATATCCAATTGTTTTTATAGGAGCAATTGTTGCTGCTGTCCCAGTACCAAAAGCTTCTTGAAGTATATTATTTTCAATAGAACACATTACTTCTTCAACTGAAATTTTTCTTACTTCATTTTTAATGTTTAGATTTTTTGCTAGAATAAGTATACTGTCTCTAGTAACTCCATCTAAAATAGTATCTCCCAGTGGAGCTGTTACCAAAACATTGTCAATTACAAAAAAAAGATTCATCGTACCTGATTCTTCAATATACTTATGGTCTTGGCCATCTGTCCACATTAATTGGTCATAACCATCTTTTTGAGCATTGACTGCTGGATAAAGAGCCGCTGCATAATTTGCTGCTGTCTTTGAAAATCCGACACCTCCTTTTACTGCCCTTGTATATTTTATTTCTATTTTTACCTTTACGGGTTCAGAATAATACTCACCTACTGGACAAGTTATGATTAAAAATTTATAACTAAAGGCAGGCCTAATTCCTATAAAAGGATCCAAAGCAATGAGTAACGGTCTTATATACAAAGATGTGTTTACTTTGTTTGGAATCCATTTTTTGTCAATTTCTAAAAGTCTAGATATTCCTTCAACAAAATAATTTTCAGGTAAACTAGGCATGCACATTCTTTCAGCACTTACATTAAATCTCTTAGCATTTTTATCTATTCTGTAAACAAATATTTCGTTTTTTTCATTTTTATAAGCTTTGAGACCCTCAAAAATAGTTTGACCATAATGCAAAGTGGCGCATGCTGGAGACAATTTTAAATTTTCAAAAGGTGAAATTGTAAAATTTTTCCAAGAACCGTTTGAATAGTCTGCTTGAAACATATGATCAGAATATAATTCACCAAACTTTATATTATCTAAGTCAAGTTGATCTATTCTTGAAGATTTTATTTTATTAATTTTTATTTTCATTTAGATTATTTCAGATTAGGACCATCCGATTCAATATTACCATCCATAAGACGAACTATTCTCTTAGAATAAGAAGCTATTTCGTTTTCATGAGTTACCATGATTATAGTATTTCCCTTTTTATGAAGTTTTGAAAATAACCGCATAATTCCTTCAGATGTTTTACTATCTAAATTACCAGTAGGTTCATCAGCCAAAATAAGACTAGGATTATTTACTACAGCCCTTGCAATTGCTACTCTTTGTCTTTCCCCTCCAGAAAGTTCATTAGGTTTATGCGTAGCTCTATCTGTAAGATCCACACTCTCTAAAGCTTGCATTGACATTTCTTTTCTTATAGATTCTTTATATCCAGCATAAACTAATGGTAATCCCACATTATCAAGAGCAGATGCTCTTGGCAACAAATTGAAGGTTTGAAAAACAAATCCTATCTCTTTATTTCTTACATCAGCTAATTCTCCTTCAGACATAGAACTTACATCTTTACCATTAAGAATATATTCCCCCCCTGTAGGTGAATCTAAGCATCCAACAATATTCATTAAAGTAGATTTCCCAGAACCTGAAGGTCCCATAAATGCTACATATTCATTTTTTTTGATTTTAATAGATATAGATCTTAGTGCTTTAACAACCTGTTTACCAACTTGAAAATGTTTAGAAATGTCCGAAACGTCAATAATTTTTTTCATTAAATATATTTATTAAATGAAATAAAAAAACTTAAATTCGTGTACTTAAACATTAGATTATCTAAAATTTCTTGCCAAATTTAATATTTTTATATCCCATATATCATAAATAACTATGGAAATATTTTTTCAGTTTGAAACTTACATAGCTCTTCTAACTTTAACTTTCCTTGAAATTGTACTAGGTGTCGATAATATTATTTTTATCTCTATAGTAACAAACAAAGTTCATAAAGAAGAAAGACAAAAAATTAGGACAATAGGATTACTTATGGCTATGATATTGAGAATTATTATGTTACTCGGACTAACCTGGTTTATTAGTTTGACTCAACCAATTTTTGAATCTAATAATGTTTTTAATCTAGGTATTTATATAAGTATAAGTATCAAAGATATAATACTAGCTGCTGGAGGTATTTTTCTGATTGTTAAAAGTGCTATGGAAATAAGTCATAAAATAGATAGTAATTTTGATGCTGATTCAACACCATTATCCATTGTTTCTTTATATTCTGTCATTTGGCAAATTGTAGCTATTGATTTTATTTTCTCCATTGATTCAATACTAACAGCCATAGGACTTACTCAAGAAGTTTTGTTAATGATAATCGCAGTTGTAATTTCTATAATAGTGATGATTATTTATGCATCAAAAATCAGTAATATCATTGAAAGGTATCCATCCCTTGAAATTCTCGCTTTATCGTTTTTAATATTAATTGGTTTTAATTTAATTGTAGAAGCCGCACACTATGAAATACCAAAAGGATATATTTACTTCGCTCTATTTTTTACACTAGGCGTTGAATATGTAAACATAATTTTCAGAAATGTAAGCAAGAAAAAAATTAAGATTAAAGAATAAAAGAGTGGTTCTTGTCAACCTTAACTGAATCCATTTATCGTTTTATAATCTTCTTTATCACTTTCTTATCCCCTTGACTTAATTCCAAAATATACAGTCCTTGAGAGCTACTTGATATATCGACTCTATGGCTCATGCTTCCTGAAGAATTATCAATAATATTTTGGTATTTACTTCTTCCAAAAATATCTACTACTTTTATACCCACATCTCCTTTCCAAGAATCACTGAAACGAATATTGAATATTCCAGATGAAGGATTGGGGTAAATATTTATATTTCTAGCAATTTTTTTATCCTCAACTCCAGAGACAACAGGAGGATCCATTTGTATATATAAATCATCAATTGCCCATCCCCATCCAACAGTATATGGATCTGAAAATAGTCTAAATCTTAGCTTCACAGTATCTCCTACAGAAAAAGTAGGTGTAAATTGAATTTCTCTGTTCTTTAACATCGAAGAGGTTGCGGCTAATTCTGAGTCATAAGCAAGTAGCCAATCAGAATGTGCATTTGAATCATACCCATCTAGAAGATTTTTCCAATTATCAGCTTTATGTTTTGTTGCTTCTACTATCACGTAATCCCAAAACTCAGAATCACCATAAGAAGTTCCAGGTTCACCTTTCTCCACAATTGCTACCTCTCTAAATTTGATTGAAGGAGAATAATTAGAGACAATTAGAGGAATATTCAAAGTTGCTATCAAATGAATTTCTTCACCAGAACCAGCATTTGCATAAGGATGTGGCCACGAATGTAAAATATTTCCAGAAAAGCCCCCTTGAGCTCCAATTTGAAATCCATTTAAAGTAAATTCATCACCCAGTAAATCTGAAAAATCAGTACTAAAGGTTTCATCAACATTCAAAGTAAGAGCCACTATAACATCCATTGTATTAGAAGGATAATCTAATCCACTTTTATATCCAGTTGCTATGACAGGATAGGTTCCGGAATTATCAAATGTTACATTTATAGTGTCTATTCCAACATTATTAGCATAATCAGTATGCAGCAAGGTACTCCCTGTCTTTACTTGAATTGAATCAAATACCGACTTGAGATTAATTCTAATATTAACTTTAAATTCAGTTCCAGGTTGATTATAATCTATTAATTCTGGTTGTAATATAACTGTTTTAGGAACAAAAGAAGTAAGTGCTGGAATAGTCGCTGTCCACACCCCTCTACCATGAGTTGCTATAACTATTTCACCTTGATCTTTAATTTTCATATCCCATATGCTCACATGCGGCAAGTTTGAAGATACAATATTCCAAGTTGTTCCTCTATCTGTAGTTTCCATAAGACCTATATCAGTTCCTGCCCATATCACATCGCTATCAAAAGGCATCACAGCTAAACTATATACAGGAACATTAGGAAAACCGTTTGAAGATACTCCTGAAACATTTCCAGCAGGAAATCCAGAAATATCAGTCCAAGTAGCTCCTAAATCTTTAGTTTCTATAATTTTAGCTCTTCCAAATGAAGAAAAGAGAACATAGGCTGTAGAATCTTCTGTTGGATGCGAATACAACCCTGAAATATTACCAATATTTTCAAAATTGGTTACTGAAGAAAAAGATTCACCCCAATCTTTGGACACAAAAACATTACCAGAAGAACTCATTCTACCTCCAGCCCAAACAAATCTAGGATTTGCTTGAGAAACTTCTACGTCTGTTCCAGACCAAAAACTCCAACCCAAACCAGTTGGAACTGTCTCCCAAGAACCCCCAAAATTTTTTGACTTATGCACTCCCAAAGAACTGACAGCATATACCACATCAGGATCTTGATATGAAGTTGATAATCTGGAGATAAACGGTCCATTATCACGCATTTCTGAAGTTGCAATAAAATACCAATTTCCACCACCATCCATTGACCTAAAAAATCCATTTCTTTGATATCCTCCCATCATAGAGTCAGAATTATTCCAATGGGTTATAACTTCAAAACCATCACCCCCTATTTCATATGTATAATTGGATGATGCACTAGCAGTTTCTCCTTGTGCAGAAAGCCAGGTGCCATTATCTTGAAAACCACTAATATATTGATGGGCTCCTTTTACTTTATCTGCCCCATAAGGTTGAGAAGTATTGTAACCAGAGTTTGCGAGTATAAAATCATTGTCAGTGACGCCAGGATCTGTACCTGATTTAGAAACAGCCACACCACCATCGTTACCATGTAAAATTCTAAATTTTTCACTTCCATCTTTAATGGTTCCTAAAAAATGATGATCTACATGAACATTGCTATTTAAAGAGTCAATATCTTCATATCCATCAGTAATATGAATTGAATTCTTGTTCAACAAACCAACATCCCAATTTTTACCATCTAAAGTAAATTTATAGGTATCAATTCCTCCGACGTAAACTATACTATCGTTGTAGGGATGTACGGTGATAGAGTTATCATACCATCCCTGAGCATTTAACCAATCATCTTTATTACCATCATTATCATCAGCTTTTCTCCAGGAAGCACCTCCATCAAACGAGACATATAAATAAGAATTAACATCTCCTTCTA
>Ga0310345_10001014_pt1 | contig 33952 bp, 27 predicted proteins | sample HC15DNA20500_MG_FD_204667 | JGI IMG/M metagenome (GOLD analysis project Ga0310345, IMG submission 204667) | Marine microbial communities from station ALOHA, North Pacific Subtropical Gyre - HC15-DNA-20-500_MG | ecosystem: Environmental > Aquatic > Marine > Oceanic | place: Pacific Ocean: North... | reverse complement strand
TTCTGACAATCGTTCCAGACCATCACAGCGTCGGGAAGCGTGCGCAGTAGCGCTTTGCTCGACAAATTATCCCAACTCCAAACGCAATAGACGGTGCGAAATCCAAGGGCCCGAGCCGCATCGAGATAGTCCATCTCTGCAGATCCAAGAGCCAGCAAGGGGGTCAATAACACGAGATCAGGCGCCCGCACCGCCATGTACTCGTCGACAGCTTGACTCCGTGGTACGGCACGTTCGAGAGTCAACAGCAACGCCCTCAGCAGCTTCCGGACAAATCCCCGCCTGAACCAATGCCACGCGGTCGCGTGGAGGACCCACCGCGGCGTCCTCTCGTGCGCACGCCTGCGGAGCCCAGGCGCGGACGCATAGGCTGGCTCAAGATAGCGCAAGTAATCGACCACTTTCCGGAGGCGCAGGGCGAGATCCTTCCACCGCAACACCGGAAGTTCTGGCAAACGTTCGTAGGTGATCCGTTGATCGCGCGCACTCCACCCCTGCACCATGATCTCCCCGCCGAGAGCGTCAGCCTGGTGCGCGGCGAGATGGACCCGATGCCCCCCACGGGCAAGTTGGAAAATCGGCCGCTCAAAATTCCGCAGGCAACCAAAATGGCGAGTGAGGAAAAGAATGGTCACGGCGTGGTGTCAACCGGCTTCCGTGCGATCAGCCGCAGGTTCTTTCCGTAACAACCCGCGTTAACGAGAAACTGCAACGTATCGGCCAGCACCTCGATCGAGGAGACGTCCTGGCCCACGACCTCGCGCTGGTACCAGAGATAGTCAGAGATGTCGAGACCCTCAGTCGTCATCATCACCACGTCGAGTCCGGACCGCCGCATCAGATCGGTCAACGTCGACGGTGTGTAGTAGTTGAGGTGGTGAGTCGGCCAGATGAAGTGCGCGTCTGCACCCAGAAACAGCCGGGACGCCGAGTCGTAGTTGGGCACGTAAAGAAAGAGGATGCCACCCGGCTTAATCAACCGGACAGCAGCGTCAAGCGTGGCCTGAGGATGAAGTAAATGCTCTAAAACGTCGAAGAGCGATACCGCATGAAAGCTCTCCGGATCGAAAGCCTCGTCCTCCAGCGCGGTGTGACGCAAGTCAAGGCCGCGCTGAAGACCAAACTCTACCGCTGATGGATTCAGATCGATTCCGATCCCGCGCCAACCCCGCACGGCAGCGGCTTCTACAACGAACCCTGTGCTGCAACCAACATCGAGATACGCTACGGTCGTATCATCTGGCACATCGACATAACGTGCCATGATCGAAACGCGCTCCGTGCCGAACCGTTCCACGCGGTAGTCATGGCTGTCGATACCAAGATCTTTCATGATCTCCTGGTATTCCTCTGACGAGTACACCGACCGGTAGTGCTTTTCATCAAAGGCGGGATTGACGTAAACGAGGTCACACACTTCGCAACGCACAACGGTCATGTGATCTTTGCGCAACTCGTCACGGAACCTCGGACTCGCACACGTCGGGCAGGCACGGACGATCAGAAGATCCTCTGGAATTTGGCCGTGCCGAGCAATAAGGCCATCGATCGCGTGCGTACGGCTTTTTATGAGCGACGCGTACGAATCCTTCGGTCTGAGCCGAGCTATGTCGACTGGAATGTACTCAGACAACCGTCGATAAGAGATGTTCATGCTGTATATAAACCGGCGTACAGACCTCCGGCCTCTCACCTACAAACAGGCGCACAACTAAGACTCAAAGTAGAACTCGCCACTCCACCCTATCTCACCAGGTGTGGGGCCCGTAGAATCTACTACCGCTAATAAAACGCCATCCGAGACAAGAGAGTAGCGGTAAGTAAGGGAATGAGTCTGCGGTGGCGAGGGCCGACATTCTTCTAACCTTTAGATAATAAGTGATTTCCACGGCCTCCGTCCAGTTGTTTCCCGGCAGGAGCCCGTCTCAACAGGTGTTCAGTCAATATCGTGGCGGGTCGTCGCCAAGGCCTGTGCAACGAGAGGAGCGGTTGAGGAATCGACGACAACGAGTCGTCCGCCGTCGACTTGATTGAAGGCTTGATGCGCAAGTTCCAAGTGGTGAATGAAGAAATTGCGCTCCGAGTAAAACGCTAGGGTGTCGACGCCACAGAAGGGTGCCAAATAGGCGAAGCCCCCGTAGGTGCCAACGAAGGCAGACGCATGTTGGATGACCGCTGTCTGTACGGCCAGATTGTCCTCCGGAGCCATCCCATCGTCGATCCGATGTAGACGATCTCCCACGACTTCGGAGAAGTCGAGATGATCGTCCACCCGATAGCCTGGATTGAGGAGCACGACCTCGCTGTGCGTAGCAAGCGCGCGAAGGGTGCGCGTCACCAGCATGCGATTCATCGGCGTATCGGGAAAACAGTCAGAGAAATAGAATCGAACCGCCACGTAATTCGATGGCAGCCGACCTAGTACCGCCGCACGCTCGCCAGCGCGCTGCGGCTCGTAGATGGTAAAGTCAGCGATCCGCTGCACGCTCGCCTGTTTCTTCCACACTGGGTAAAACGTGTCATACATTAAGGTCGGGTGCAGTAGGCGCACGCGTGAGATGCCGAGGCGCTGGCGGACACGGCGCACCAGATCAAGATCTAGTGGGCGTAGGCGTCTTTGCTTGCGGTCGACGTGCAGTGCCTCTCGGAACTGGTCTGGTGTCAGAAACTCGAACACGTCGATGTATCGACCAGCCAGCGCACCGTACCAAGGACGGGTCCCGCCGCGGGAAACAACCACGAATCGGCCAGGATCGATACCAAACTTTCGTGACGCCCACCGCACGAACGGTACCCAGTAGAGCAACTCGAAACCGACCTCGCCCGTCCATGGTCCGACGATGATCGGCTCGTCACCGCTGGCCAGCCGGCCGATCCGATCAATCATCAACGCATCTTGATGCTGCCACGTAGCTACACGATGACCAGTACCGGTCACCCGTTGTGCCCAGGTAATCTGCCGCCGTAACCGATCGCCCAATCCGCCGAGGGAGGCTCGGATTTGCTTAGTCTCTTCTCTCCTCACCTGCGCCTGCCGGTCTCTAAAGACACTAAGCTCACGCCGTGCGTGCGCCACCTGTTTCTCAAGGCGGTTCAGGTCACGCCGCTGATCCTGCACCACCTTCTTGAGCCGCTTGGCCACAGCTTGCTCGTAACCCGGGGTAAGCAGCAATCGCAGGCTACGGCCAACGGTGCGTAAGAACCGACGGCCCCAACTCCCCTCAGAACCAACGTCAACTGTCACCACAGTAAGAGGTCAGTTCCGTGCGACCCCACCTCCAAGTGGCACAAGCTGCGCCGAAGGTCCTCGATGGCCACCAGACGCGGCCCCGTCCGTGTCTTATCGAGATCAACGAACCAATTGAAATGTGACTCCAAGAGCGCATAGAGCTCATCAGTCCGACTCCCGGCCCTGGCAAGACGTCCGGGTGCAATTTCGACCTGCCACGCAATATGCCGATGGCCTAAGACGTGTAAAGCACCGCGCAGAACATGCGGCTCCCACCCCTGCACGTCAACTTTGATGAAACTCACATCTTGAAGGTCGATCCCGTGCCGTTCGATCCAAGTGTCGAGCCGATAGCATGGTACCGTTACGTTACCTTCACCGGTGTCTTCGAGCGGGCGCAGGGCGTGACCGCCGGCGAATCGAGATCGCACGAGGCTCGCCGTACCGTCGTGGGAACTAATCGCGACCTGATCAGGAAGCACAAGCCCGGTGAGACCGTTTTCGAGGACACTCCAAACCAGGCAATCGTAATTGTCCGGATGAGGTTCCGCTGCGTACACCATCTCGACGTCCCCTAGTACGACGCGGGGGATTGCTGTACGCCCCAGATTGCCACCGATATCAAGCATCACCCGCCCGAGGGCGACCTCCCGCGTACTCAAAATGATCCGCAGCGGCAACCCCTGACGCCGCGCGCGTGTGACCCGGTCCGGCAGCCGGTCGTCAAGCGGCACCCAAAGAGCTAGCGCACCGAGTCGGATACGTTGTGCATTCGGCATGCGACCGGCGTCGTAGGCGTCCACCGCCCGTGCGTACCTTTCCACCGTGCGCATCCACAACTGATGCCGGTTAACAGCGTCTGGGCGCTGCGCACGAGCTTGAGCAACCGCCAGCCGCTCAGGAAAGAACGTCTCAAGCACTGCCGGTGTCGGCAACCTGCGCCGCGCCACCTGAAGCGAGTGACGGGCTTTGTCGAAGCGGTGCTTCCAGTGATCGGCGAGCCGTCGGTACGCACCGAGCTTGGTCTTTAGTTTACTGAGCCGCTCGGTCTCGACACGGTTGGACTTAAGGCCCATTCCGTCGCTTCCCACTTACGACCCGGACGCCGAAGGACAGCATTACCAAACCAACTGAAGGGTGGGTGAAAGCACGCCGGCGGGCGGTCACGGTTGAACCGAGGAAATCATCACTCGACCTTCGCACAATTGTCAACGAGTGTCACATGCCAGTGTAGCGTGGCGTCACTGAGAACGAAGCCTGATTCTTGACTCGCCACGTTGATCCCGCTAACGTCAGCAGCTACATCTATTAAAGTGAGGAAATTTGGTTGCGTAGGAACCATGTCCCTATCTTGTCACTCTCCGCGATCCTACCTAGATTCCGTGTCGTCTCGATTGCTGTGTTCGTCGTCTGCGCACTGCTGCTCGGGACACTGGCAGTGTTGCGCGTGACAACCGCGCATGCGGCTCCGAGTATTCATGTCCGCTGGCAACCTGATGTCTCGGACACCGACCGCGCTTCGCTTGAGAGAGCACTGATGCTAGTGAACCCAATCCACACAGAGGGGGCGACGTTCGCCTACGCCTTGCTCGACACACGATCGGAACACGTCCGCTTCATCGTCGAACACCCGGCCGTCGACGATACCCACGAGATTGACCGGAATGAATTCGTCGTCTGGCCCAGCGCCCCAAAGAGCCGAACAGTCCGTTGGAAGGCTCACGATTTTTCGCTGCTGCGTGACGACGCGCGCCGTTCCCGTATCATCATGATCTTACTCATCCTGTCAGCCATCTCGGCAGTAGGGATAATCATAGGACGCCGGTGGCAAACTTAGTGTGCCCCCGTCATTTCCTGTTACAGACATAGCGGACCACCAAGTGGCGATTGTCCTAGGCAACACGCAGCAGATCGTCCGCATCCGGTAGTTGACTAAGTCTTGGTGGTGATATCACCCGTGTCTCGTACCAGACGACCAATACCATAAGGCCCCACAGCTCCCACCCGAGGGCGCGCTGCCCTGATAGGTGGGCCTTCACAGCCGCCTCGACCGCCGCTGGCTCCAACACCGGGATGGCACTGACGCGGTTCCGATCGAGCAACTCTGTCAAGAGTTTTTGTCCACGCTGTCGCAGCCAGCGATGAATCGGGATACTGAAACCTTGCTTCGGTAAGCGCGCGTGCTCCGCGCCAAAATGCCGTTTACAGAGGCGTCGCAGAGCAACCTTCTGACCATGACGCCAGTGGGACCGAAGGTGCGAAGGTAGTGATAGTCCCAAGTCTGCAACTTCGGGATTGAGCAGAGGTGCCCTTGATTCCAAACCGTGAGCCATGGTCATCCGATCGACCTTCGTCAAGATATCGTTAGGAAGATAGTCGCGGAGATCGGCACATTGCAGCGCGTGAATACTAGGTCGTACGGGTATGGCATGGTCTGAGGCCAACCGTCGCAATGTGCTACGGACAGTCCCACTGTCACCACGAATGAGTTGCGCCGCCTCGCGCGGAAGCCACGTACCGTTCCAAGTAAAGTGAGCTTCGGCCGTTGGTAGCTCAAGCCCACGCAGAAAGCGCTGTAATTTGTAATTCCCCGACACCTTTTGGTGGTCGTCCTGGGGCACCCAGGCCGAAGCCCGTGACAGTATGCGCCGGAGTCGTGATGGGATGACCGTCGTTAAGTACCTGTGAGCAGCCGAGGCAGAATATGTCAGGTAGCCACCGAACAGCTCATCGCCACCATCCCCACTCAGTACGACCTTGAGCCGGCGCGCTGCCTGCCGGGCAACGGTCCAGACAGCCATCGCTGACGAATCGGCGAGTGGGTCGTCTAAGTGGGCGGCAACCGTAACAAACTCGTCGAGGACATCAGCCGAGAACGGCACCCGGACCAGGTCCAAGCCCAGGTGTGTCGCGACACGGGTCGCTGCAGGCCACTCGCTAAAGCCTTCCTCGTCCATATCCACGCAAAACGCACATGTCAGCCGACCTTGGCGGGCCGCGCTCTCGGCGACCAACGACGAATCGATGCCGCCAGAAAGAAACAGTCCAATAGGAACGTCACTTCTGAGTGTGATGCGCGTCGCACGATCCAGGCGTTCCTGCAGCGCGTCCACGACTTCATCCTCGCGAACAACTGAATCAGAATTGGGAGTCACCGGTGGGCACCAGTACGAGCTTCGCCGGATCAACCCGTCGACTCCGTACACCCGCCACTCACCGGGACCCACGCGCTCGACACCCCGCATCATGGTGTTCAAACCCGGCACGTAGTTCAAGCAGAGGTAGCTAGCAAGCGCCTGTTCGTTAATTTCACGGGTTCCAGGCAAAATGGCGGCGATCGGTGCTAGCTCCGACGCGAATACTAGTTCGTGAGACCCGCCGGCGACCAGCAGCGGCTTTTCGCCGAAGCGATCGCGGGCGAGATACACTGTTTGCTCGAACCGATCATAGATGGCCACCGCGAACATGCCGACGATTCGCGAAGCTACTTCGGGTCCCCACTCTTGGTAACCCACAAGCACGACTTCGGTGTCCGAATTGGTACGAAAGGTGTGACCTAGCGCGCGCAGCTCATCACGCAGCTCGATGTAATTGTAGACCTCGCCGTTATAGCTGATAACCTTTCCGCCATCGGCGCTCACCATTGGTTGCTGACCAGACTCAAGGTCGATGACCGCCAAGCGCCGATGGCCGAGAAACACCGACCCTTCGCACCAGTACCCCCCACCGTCTGGTCCGCGATGCTTCAGCAGATTGGTCGCACGACAAAGTTGATCTATCTCAGGAAGTGAGTCACGCCACGACACGTACCCGAGGATGCCGCACATTGATGTTGTCTAGCGGGTGAGTGGGCGAACCGAGGGTTGGTCCGTTCGGACGTGATACGGTGTCGACCGCTGTGGGTAGAAGTACATCCGCACGAGAATCTCGGAGACGACACCGAAAAGGAGAAACTGCACACCACTGACGTACAACACTAGCGCCAGCATGAACCATCCACTGTGATCGCGTACAACCGACACCTGATGGGCAAAATAGAGTTGCGCCAACACAGCCGTGATCACGACGGCCACCGCAAGTGTTACCAGGCCAATTCGCCCGAACAACCGAATTGGCCTATCCAGATAATGAACGTAGAAAGCCAAAAACAGAATATCCAGTAACACGTTGAGCGTCCGTGAGAGCCCGTAATTGGAGCGACCGACAGGACGTTCCACATTCTGGATGGGAACCTCGGTCAAACGGGCCCCGACACTACGTGCAAAGATCGGAATAAAGCGGTGGTTCTCGCCCAACAGCGCGAGATCATGCACTACCTCTGCACGGTACGCACGAAACGTCGTGCCGATGTCGTGGATCCGGAGACCTGTGACCTTCCGAGTAATCCAGTTCGCGACGGCCGAAGGCCACCGTCGGACAATGCCTTCTCGGCGCTTCTGGCGCCAGCCACACACCACATCAAAACCTTGCTCGATCCGATCGAGAAAGATTGGAATGTCTTCCGGGAAATGCTGCAGATCACCGTCCATCGAAATCACGATGGCGCCGACCGCATGTTCAAATCCGACCTGAAGAGCCGCGGTCTGACCATAATTCCGGCGTAGCGCTACTATGCGAACGTGCGATTCCCGTACGGCCAGCTGCTTCATAACAGCTACCGTACCATCGGTGCTACCGTCGTCGACGAACACGAACTCAAACGTGTACCGGTCGTCGAGTCGGTCCGCCACGCGGGCGAGTCGTTCCAACAACTCGGTGACAACGCGTTCTTCGTTGTACAAGGGCACGACGACACTCACGAGTGGGCGGGTACTTGTTCCAGCCACTGCAACTTCCGTCACGATGAGACCTCGGCCGCGATACCGATAACATCACCGAGGTTGATAGTGAGGCGATGCGGGGCTAAGGCAAGCCCAGGCCAGGACGCGGCACCGAGTAAACGCCAGACCACGCTCGTACGGGCCAGATACTTAATCCGCTCTCTCACATAGGACACTCGGTAGATCCGTCCGAATGATCGGATCGCGCGGATCCGAAAACCTGCTCCTTCCAGCAGACGGGTCAGATTGCCCTCGTCGAACAATGCAATGTGCTGTTGTAGATCGAGATAGTGCCAGTGTCGACCCATCAAACGCGCGACGACACTTCCGGCGTCAGGCGTTGTGAGGCACAACGTCCCCTCGCGCTTGAGACAACGACGCACACCCTCTAGCGCTCGACTCGGATCCGGCAAGTGTTCGATGACGTCCCACATCGTTGCAACGTCAAACCGCCCGGTCAAGTCTTGTCGTTCGTCGTAGATAGAACCAACCTGGAGATGGACCCCAAGCTGCTCACCCGCCCACCGAGCGGCCGCGCGGCTCGGTTCGAGCCCGGTCACCTGCCAAAACACGCGGGCAGCGGCAGTAAAGTGGCCGAAGCTCGCACCGATATCGATCAGCTCAGTGCCTATCGGCACGAACTCGCGAACCCAGGCCACCTTTGCCTTCGCGTTCCACAAATTGCTCTCGTCGAGATAGTAGTCAGCGTTACCTTCAGTGAAAAAGATCGGTGGGTCTTGCTCGTATATCGTGGTTCCATCGACTACAACGACCCCCTGTGGGACCCAGAGGAAGCCGCAACCGTCACAACGCCGGAGATCTCGTGTGCCCCGGCGTAACCAAAGGCTTGTGTCAGCATCACAGATTGGACATTGGAGCCCTCCGACCGCATCAGAGCCCACAAGTACCTTAGCAGTCATCGGCGGGTTCTCATAAACCAAACGCGCCGGTCGAACACCATAATCACTATGAGCAAGATCAAAGTCGCAGCTGACAGCCCCGCGCCAATAACCAACGACACGGGACGGAAGCGTAGCGTCACCTGATGCGTTCCCGGTGGCACGGATACACCCATCAACGCATAGTTAGCCCGTACGACGGATGTTTCAACGCCGTCGATGTCCGCTACCCATCCGGGGTACCACAACTCGCTGAACACGACGAAACCACCATGCCTACTTGACACGCGAGCGCTCAATTGTCCGTCTGTCACAGCAGTCATCTCGACCAATTTCTCTCCGGGCAAGAACTCCTGCGTCACCGACGTGTTTTCGTCGACGAGCGCGGTGACCGCCGGGTCGAAGGGGTTACCGTCAGGCAGGACGGACGTGTGTACCGCCGTCAGCACATCGGGGTCCGAGAGTCGGTCCACGTGACTAACCATCCACGCCCGCGGCAACGCTCGTTTATTCTCCAAGACAATGAATGTCTCTTCACCTGGTGCATCCTCATCTATCGTCCGGTCAGTTTGACGTGACGTCTCGAAGCGCCGCACCTCACGCCAGCGCGCGGCGTGGTCAAGAGCGAGGCGGGGCAACGCGAGCGGAGTGTGCTGCGATGACTCGTCGATCACCGTGATTCGGTCCAGAACAAGCCACCCATGCATCGCTTCCGACGAAAATTCAAGGTAGTTAGCATCAACTTCGGTTTCTAGTTCGAAACGTGAAAGGTAGGTCGCCGTGTATCCATCGGGTCCCTGATCGCGACTTTCGAACACAGTGGCGAGCTCATGCCTAATTCTTGGTGTCACGTCGAACATCTGATGGTAAGCATCGGCGATCTCGATGCCGGCCCGTAGAGTTCGACTGTGCCGCCGACCGTCTCGACCAACGACCGTGACGCTTCCGATATCGGCACCTTGCGGCACGTCTTCAGAACACCGCAGATGACTGACAAGTGCCAACTCGCGGACTCGAGTGCCGGTGGGTAATCCCAAAGTCACGTTCCCTGGATGTCGATAGCCGCAGTCCTGACGTCCGACCGGTATTGAAGAATCACTCACAGCCCATGGCAGACCCTCATGCTCGAAGACGGCGTCAACATTGAGTGCCGATTCGCGCACGATGAGATACTGGACAGCCAGTAGGTCGAGTGACCGGTCGCGCTGAAGAAGCGCGGCGGACTGCACATCCCCCTGGGCACCCATCCGCGCGAGACGCGCTAAGCGGCCCAACACCAGTGGTCCATAGCCACCGGCGCTCGCGATCTGCCATCGCCGGCTGAACACGCCCGTCGCGACCGGGTCCCGTCCGCTACCCTCGAGCGGCAGAACGCGCACGAAGCTCGGATCGATCATCTCCTTCAGCCTACGGGTGTGCACACTCGGGCGGGTAAGCATCGCCGGCAGTATTGATGGTGCTTCAATCCCAACACGACTGATAGGTTCGGACTGACTGTTCACGAGGTCGAACGCAAGCAACACTACCAAACAACCAAACGTGATCGTTCCTGGAACACGCGCCGCCAGAAGAACTCCGCCGAGTGTCAGCAGCCAGATCACTGCCTGAACAGCAACAACAGACCCTGATGATAGTGGTAGTGCCAAGAAACCACCGAGCGTAATAGTGAGCCCCTCGATGTTCTGAAATACCGCCGTCACAACAACCGCTGTAAGACCAAGCGCAAACCCGACCGGAAGCAGTACCCATCGCGTGCTCCACACGCCTCTGTTAAGCGCGGCTAACCCGAAGCCGGCGAGTACGATCGTCGCGAACGAAAAGAGCGCGAGATGCCTGGCCAAGACGCGAAAGCTGTCGTAAAAAGGCACGTAATACGCGAGGGATGCGAGCGGCGTCGCCGAACCAAACCCGAGAAGGAAGCAGACCACCGCGAGGACCGCCCAGAATGTAATGCGCCACCGCGTCCCCGACCATCGCCAAGCTAACAGCGCACCGATCACCATCAATGCGCCAACATAGGTGGGTGCTTCGCGCCCTTCGTGAAGGACCTGCGGGACAACTAAGGTCAGCAAGTCAGTCGATGTCAACGCGAAGGAATCGGCGAACTGTGTAAATCCGACCTCCGTTCGAGCCACTTGGGTGCTCAACTCAAACAGCGGAATCGACTGCACGCTCGTAAGCAACCCACCTAGTGCGAACGACACTGCGAGCGCTGCGAAGAACCGACGCGTGCACTGCTCCGAAAACCCAAGCAGGAGACCGTAGAGACCGGCTACATAGAGACAATAGACCGCCACTTGAGGATGACCGGTCAGGATCTCCATCCCCACGGCTAGACTTATACCAACCACCCATCGTCCACGCGGCTCCGCAGCAAGCCGTTCGAGGCAGAACAGTAGAACTGGTAGCCACGCCCAACCATGGAGCATGGACACATGCGTGTATTTCTCTCCGAGCGCCTCGCACCATGCCCACGCTAACCCGGCAACAATCGCAACTCCCACATGTCGTGTGACGCGATAGACATACGCATACGCGCCGAGGCTTGCTACGACGTACGCCGAAATGATGTAGAAGGACCATGAACCAACGGCTCGCGCGAAGAGATGGAGTGGATACCAGGCTGTATGTTGCGGATCGGCGAACGCCGGGAACCCGGCAAACTCGTAGACGGACCAAAGTGTGCGAGGCGAAAGGAAGACCGGCAGGAAATACTCGTACAGATCAGAATGCGCCAGATATCCGTCACCAACGATGAGATAGCCCCAAAACCAAATCTGGGCTCCCACCAGAACGATCATGGCATACAAATGAAAGCGCCACTCGCGGAGGGCAGACACCTGTCCTTGGAGCCAAAGCGACATAATTAGTGTTAGTGCGCTACAGGCGTAAGGGAACGCCTTAGCTTGCGGCCACAAATGACGCGACCCCGCTGGTCGAGCGTCGCGTCACCTGCCAAGACGGCACGTTCCACCACCTGAGACCACTCTCCCTCGAACGGTTTGCGACTCTCTGCTGGCAGACTCAGGATAGCTAAGTCACGAGCGCGGCGATACCGCTTAAGCCTGCGTTCCAGCACAGTACGATCCTGTTTGACCACACCGGCCGTCGTCACTCGGCGCGCCAGACACAGAAAGTTGAGATCGGTATGCGAAACAAACACGGACTCGAACCCGTGCGCGGCCAGCGCGCCAGTGAGGGCCGTCGCGTCGAACGTTTGCAAATGGAACGGATTGAGCACGTTGAACATCGATTGGTCCCGATCCAGGTACTCGATTTCGTCAGGTTCGTTGTAGAGATAGAGGTGACCTCCGACCTTCAAGCGCTCACCCACGGTCTTCAAAAAGTCTCCCGGGCGCACCGCATGGGTCAACATGTGATTACTCACCACCAGATCGAACATGCCCTCATACGGAATCGTGAAGCGATCGAAATCGATGAGTGTGTCAGCTGGTAAGTTGTAGAGCGACCGAATCACGTACTGTTGGCTCTCAAATATCGGCAGAGTTGCCGCCTCACACCCATAGAGACGCTGCAGTGCTGCACTAATAGCTCCGGTCCGCGTGCGGATCTCCAGGACCCGCGCATCTTGGAGTAAAAGAAGCGAGCCTAACAACTCGACGTGGATACCGGCGGCCAGCCGGTCCCGCAGAGCGCCAGAAATCCAGTCCTTACGATTCACCGGTCCGTGCTCGGAGACGAAGATTCCTGGCTTGAGTCGGCGCTGGAGCTCGTTGCGATCGGCGTCCGTCAACTTCCGCGGGTTAAGTAGTCCGCTTGCATGGTCAGTTCGGCCCAGGTTCTCACCAAAGTGCGACAGCAGAACGCGAAACCGATTGCCGACCGGCCGTCTGGCAGCGAACACGACGCCACACTGGTGGCAGAGAGAGTAATTGTAGACCTGGCTCGTCGCGTCCGGTGCATAGCGGTGGATGAGGAAGCGGTTGTACTCGCAGACAAGGCTCGCGTGTTCGTGGCCGCAAATAGGGCACGCCGCGAGCGTCCACCAATCATCTTTCGGAGCGACAGACGGTTCGGAGACAGGGACAACGGCAAACGCTCCGTTCAGTTCGGGCGGAGTGCGATCCGGTTCCGTGAGCTGCGTCGCTCCGCTGGAGCGATTCATCACAAGCTCCAGCCGACGCAGCAGCAAACCCTCATCGGCCATTTGCCGACGCACGGCGTCGAGTTTCTTGTCAAGCTTGCCCAGCCGGCGTTCAATGCCCTTCAAGCGGCCGTCGAGAACACTAAACACGACTCGGCCGATCCGGCTCCGCAACGCACGAGCGAACTCCCACAGTCGAGAAAGCATGAAACACCTTGGATTCAATCGTGCGCCGAGGCCAGTGCCTAAACTATTGGCGGTGTTTTACTAACATAGCAACCTGATACCGCCCTCGACGAACGAGGCGGCGCAGCTTGTGGGCGGGTCGGACGATCCCAGACTTCCAAGCCGTGACGAACCACCGGGATCGATAGTGCAGACCGGGCGCACCCATCGTTCTGCCGAGGCGCTTCGTAGACCGCCTGAACCGAACGTCAGTGCCTCTTGCCGTCTTATTAGCACGCTTGCGTAGCCGATGTAAGGCCCGGCCTTGCCACTTTTTCAGTCGCCGCCATGTCCGAGGGGTAACCACGACCGCAATGAGGCCAGCCATGGCACCGACTACCACTAACACAAGGCGTAGCGGATACCCCCACACCGGTGTGCCAATAGGCCGCTGGACACCCTGTTGTGCAAGCCGCTCGACATGCTCCACGAACACCGGAGTGCTTGGCCGCGTGAGACCGTGCGGCCGGATGAACGCATGGACGAACCGTTCTGTTTCCGCCCGCGTAACGTCTTCATGTGCGAGTGCGTAGGCGAGCTGGCTCACGTGTTCACCAAAGCTCGATGCCACCCGCACGCAACCACCGGATTCCGGTAACAAGTAATGGAAGTGCAGCGTTCCCTCCTGCGTTCCGGCAAACTCTGGTGTCACGATCGATAGCACCGGTCGTCCAACGATCGCGGCTTCGATCATGGCGCTAGTGTTGATTCCAACGACTGCGGCACTGTAGTAGAGCGAGTCGAAGTAAGTCGCGCGACGCGCTTCCTCTACCGGATTGAAGCGTTGTCGAGGGTAGACGGCAACATTCGAGAGGTCGGACAGGTCGGCCGTCTCCCAAGCCGCGGTGTTATACGGATGTGGACGAACTAATACGCCGAGTTCACGAACGGTTGGGTCCATACTGCCACGAAGCGCCGCAATCCATGCCCTAACGAACGGCACTTCACGATGTGACTCAGAGATAAAACCAGACGAGCAAGTAAACAGTACGAACGGTTTTTCCGATCTGAGCCCAACCTCGGCACAGAAGGCACGCCGACTCCGACTGGACCGGCGCTCGAACCACCGATCGAAGAGTTGTGCACCGGTGACAGCCACTTTGTCACCGGTGACTCTGTGGAACGTGACCGCCTCGCCTCTCTGAATCTCATTCCACACGAATACCAGGTCTGGCTCGATACGCATCAATCCCTTGTTAGTCAGATTGTCCCAACTCGCGATGCACGCGCCCGTGCGGACGCCACGCGCTTGAGCACTTTTGATTAGATCGACCTGGTCCGAGGCAGCGTCTATGAGCGGCGAAACAAGTACCAGGTCAGGATCATGGCTCGCGATGAACCCCTCGAGTTCGCGGCTGCTCGGAATCGCACGCTCTAACCACGCCAAGCCGGCAAGCGTGACCTGTACGCCCACTGAGCCGAGTGAGGGAATCCAGTCAAGAAACTTGAACGCATGGGGAAGTACCTTTCGTTTCATCCGTGCCCGTAGCGCCGGTGCGTACCGATACCGCGGATGCAGGAAGCGCGTGAAGTCAACGACCCCTCGCAGACCCTTGCCAAGCTGACCCCAGAGGTCCGACCGCTTTGGAATGACGCCGACGATCTCTACGTCACCGGTCACATCGCCCAATTCCTCCAGTCGCGCTTGTTTGACATCACGCTGCTGGTTCACGCCGATGATTAGACGATGGCCCCGTTCAATCAGCAGGCGGATCGTCGAATCGTAATAGCGTAGGTATTCCGGTGACGCCATCACGAAAAGGATCCGGAGGGAATCAGTGGATCGTTGTTCTAGATCCCCACGCGCCGCTCGGCGGCGTGCTGCGAGCCACTTTGCGCCGAAAGCGACAGGATAGAGTAAACCTCGAACGAGCCTCCCCCAGACCGGGTCGTGCGTACTGCGCTTCACGCCTCGACGCACCGCGTCCTCGACCGCATCGGCAAATATCGGTGCTGCTGGCCGATCGAGGCCCTGTGGGCGGATGAACGCTTCGATGAAGCCGCGGCTCCTCATATCACTCCCCTCAGGCACGCGGAGAGTGTGTACCAAGTGACCAAGGTGCTCGTCGAGGTCACATGCGCTCCGAAGAAGGCCCCCATTGACGTTCTCAAGATGGCGAAAGTGCAGCGTGCCTTCCTGGGTATCGGCGAATTCCTTGGTGAGCACCGTGTGCACCGGTCTCCCGACGATCCCCGACTCGATCAAGGCGCTTGTATTCACACCGACGACGGCGGCAGCGTGGTACATCGAGTCGAAATATTCCGCTCGCGCCACCGAATCGATCGGGTTCGCACCGCCACGCGGAAAGATAGCGACATTTCCGTGGGCCGTTAGGTCCACATTGGCCCACTGCTCAAAATTTTGCGGGTGCGGGCGGATGAGCAGACCCGCCTGTCGCAGACACGGATCCGGGCAACTCCGAATGGACTGAACCCAGCGCTCAACGAAGCCGACCTCGACCGGCGTAATAAAGGGCGAAGAGCAGAGGTACAGGAGAATAGGCTGCGTCGGATCGAGACCAATCGCACCGCAAAACTCGTCGCGCGAGGTACTGGGTCTGGCGCTAAACCAGCGATCATAGGCTTGCGCCCCGGTGACGGTGACCTTGGCTGGCGGCACGCCATGGATATCCCATGCCTCTCGGCGCTGGATGTCGTTCCACACGATCACGCGGTCGGGCACCTCGTGAATCAGTCCCTTGGTAGTCAAGTGGTCCCAACTGCCCACCGAGAGCACGCTGGGAATCCCGAGTGCCCGCGCCGCGCGCACGTAGTCAACCTGCGACGATCCGAAATATAGCAACGGCGTGATGAGTAAAACATCGGGTCGTTGATCTTCGAGCAGTTGCCGGACAACGGGATCGTACGGCACAGTCCGCTCCATCGTCTTGACGACGGCATTGAGTGCCCACACGCCGACTCGAGTCCTAAGCACGGGGATACTCCCAACCGTCACAGCCGTCCGCGGTGCCTGCAACCGGGCCCGCTGCTTCAGCTTCGGCGAACGGTCGTACCTCGGATGGAGATAACGCCAGTAGTCGAGTGACAGACGGAACGCAGTGCCAAGTGCGTGCCAGGTGCGGCGTTTGGAGGTTGGTACCCAGGCGTGCGTGATGTGTGGATACGTGCGCGCGAGGTTCTCCACAATCCGAATGCCACCGAGCTTATCTTTACGGTCCGCGACCAAGTGAAGATGGTGACCGCGTTCGGCCAGCAGATGCAACGCAGGCTCGACGTTCCGTAGGAACCCGAAGTGACTTGTCGCGAAGAGGATACGCACGATGTAGGCGCCGCCTACATGCGGTCGACCGAGGCTGCCTCCACCTTGGTAAAGTACCAGATACCGCCCAGCAGCACGATTAGAATGACCCCCAGTGTTATAAGGAGGCCACGTGGATAGAAATCGCCAATGCCGATGGTCCCCCATTTGAAGGTTTCAACGACGACGGCCATCGGGTTCACGAATGCCCATCCTCGGTACTGCTCCGGCACCTGTGAAAGCGGGTAGATCACCGGCGTGAGATAGAACCAGAAGCGGAGCACGTAACGAAGGGTGAACCGCACATCACGTGCGCGGGCCTGCCACACCGAAGTCCACAACCCCACGGCAATGGCGAACAGGATAGCCAGTCCTGCCGCGCCGACCGCTGCCAGGAGTCCCAAGCTCACCACCAAATACGATTGTCCGTCGACCACCCGAAAGTACAGTAGGGTCAGGACTAGGATCGAAACGTAGACAGCGAAGTAGACCAATCCCGGTGTGACTGCCGAAACCGGGACCACCATGCGCGGGAAGTACACCTTCTTGATGAGACCCTTGTGCATGTCGAGGCTGCGCGTCACCCAAAGTAGAGCCTGCTCGAACAGGATCCAGGTCGTCGTTCCAGTCAGAAAAAACAAAAAATAGGGCACGCCTTCTGACGGGACACCGAGCAACCCTCCAAAGATGAGCGTACTGATCACCAAAGGTGCCAGCGGTCGTGCCAGTAGCCAGAACCTGCCGAGGAACGTCCGCTGATACATTCGCGCTACTGTCTTGGCTCCGAAGAACCAAATAATGCGACGGTAGCGCCAGAACTCACGTAGATAATTAAGCAGGCCGACGCGCGCTGGTTCGATAACCCATGCCTCAGTACTCGGCGCCCGATCAGAGTCAACGGTCAGAAGTGCCGCCTCAGACCCTGACAATTGCCGGCTCCTTAACAAGTTTCCAGTCCAACTGAGGCGCGAGCAAACCTCGCATACGGCGGACTGAGGCATCGTCGGTGGAATAGGTCGCAAACGATAGCGCGTTGTAAATGATAAGCGAGAAGTCCTTACCAGCACGGGAGAACAGGAGGAAAGCGTTGGCGGAATACATCACTTCAGACAAGAGATGCTTGGGGATACGGCCCCATGCTTCGTAGTGACCGGGTTCATCGATCACCCCTTCATCACCATTCATAGACCGAAACAGCATCGTCTTGCGGTAGTAGAGATCGAATCCATACCGCACGCGTTCCAACCCGCCTTTCTTTACGAGAATGCGGATGCGCAGGTACACGTCTTCGGATAGCGGCGCGGCACCGATCTGCTTTCCAGTATCGGAAACGAGTGTTGCGTCGACAAGCTCCGCGAAGCGGTTCACGTGCCGGCCGCGCTCACTCCGTGCGGTGTCTGCCCTCGCCCAAGCGGCGTTCTGATACTCAGTTACCACCTCTTCGGGATCTCCTATTTTGGCGATCCGTCCTTCGTTCAACCACATCACCCGGTCGGACACCCGTAGGATTGCTTCCATATCGTGCGACACGAAAAGCACAATCAAACCCTGTTCCGCCAACTCGCCGACCCGCTGGAGACAGCGTTCCTGGAAAGTCAGATCGCCCACAGCCAGAATCTCATCGGCCAGCAGAATCGAAGGGTTCATGTTGATGGCTACCGAGAAGGCCAGCCGCAGGTACATACCACTCGAGTAGTATTTCAGTGGCGTGTCGAGGAAGTCCCCAAGTTCCGCGAACTCGATGATCTCATCGAGCTGTCGCGCCGCTTCGACTTTTGCGATCCCATACATGGCCGCGTTCATGAAAACATTTTCGCGTGCCGACACGTCGGGATTGAAACCGGCACCAAGTTCGAGGAGCGAGACAACACGGCCCACGCCAGTGACATGACCAACGGTGGGCGGGGTCACACGTGCCACAACCTTGAGGAGCGTACTCTTACCAGCACCATTAGCACCAATGACGCCGAGCACGGTGCCAGACTGGACTTCGAACGTTGCGTCATGCAACGCCCAGAACTCCCTGACCGCCCTGCGAGTCCACACCCGTCCCGACCCCTCACGCAGGAACTTGACTAACCCACGCAAGCCGGGCCGGCGTTTCTCAATGGCGCGGCGGTCACGTGGTTGGGGAATGTAGTAGCACTTCCCCAATCCCTCAACGGAGAGTTTCGGCGTGGTCACGGTCGGCGTGTGGTGAGGCAGAGCATCAAAGCTCTTTTATTCTATGTAACTACTAGATAATAATAGACTTGTCGACAGATATCAACGGAGGTCAAGCTAGCTTAGCCGACCAATGCCCGCCCAGCATTATTCAAAATTAATGGTATGCCACCACAACCTAGACCGGCTTGTCCGACCGCTCACCCTCCTTAAAAGTAGAGAGACGGCACCTAACCCGCTAGATTTCGAGCGCAACGGCTGCGTTACTTGTCGCGCTCCCTGTGCTGCGTTCTCTGACAACCGTGCCTGCACCAAGTATTCACAGCAAATGGCATGATGATCTCTCGAACATGCAGTGTCAAAAAAAACTTAGAGTAGCAATTTGCACTGACGAATCCCGAGTCGACACCGACTGCCATAGGCTACGAACGACCGAATACCACATGTGTAAACATAGGAGCAATCATGATACATCCCGCCATCGTTGATACGAGCGATCTTGGTCCAATCGAGTACGGCGTTGCAGGAATTCCGCCGAATGGCAAGGGTAACACGCAGCTGGTATACCAACTGCCGGGTGTACGAACGGCACTCGTCACCACGGTGGCCTGCGTTGCTGAGGCACTGCACGCCAGTTCGATGCTCGTCACAAGTTACACGACTGAATGAACGGCCGGGTTACACGTCGGGCGAAAGGTCATCAGGTTGCGTGAGAAGGCTCCGGCAAGTGTGCAGATCGACGAGCGCGTCGGTGAACTGGTCGCGTGTGGCCCGAATGCGGGCCTGAAAATCCGCGGCAATCAAGGCGAGATCGGACAGCAGCAACCGTGCCGTCAGCTTGTCGATCTGATCCCACGCCACCACACCCGCACGGTCACGGACGATACCGGTCAGTCCAGCAAGGCGCGTTAGTAGCGTCTCGACTCGTGCGGCAGCCGTAGACACCTCGCCCGTACGCGGTAAAACAGGCAGTCGCAATACCTGTTCGAGACTCACGAGGCGACCATCTGGATCGGGTGCGGTGTCCGCCCGACGCATGTGCTCTCCCATCCGTACAGGTTACATCAAAGAGTTCGCAGTGCGTGTAGTACACTGCCTACAGACGGCCTCCGCGCTCGAAGGGAGCCCGGTACCTATGAACACCTTCCGTTCAGCCCTCAAGCGAATCCTCGCCTTCATCGGCCTCGCCCCGATCCGGCAGGTCCATGCACTGTCCGGCACGGTTGCCCGTGCCGACGCGAAGGTCGACGCGCTCAAGCGTCGACTGGCTACCGTGCACGGCGAGTTGCGGACGCGGAAGCACGAAATGAAGCGAATCTCCAGAGCGTACGATGCATCTGAGCGTGAAACGCGTGAGTGGCAAGGGAGTGCCGAAAGATCGAAGGCCAAAACTGCAGAGTGGAAGGTGACGGCAGAAACATGGAAACAACGAGCAGCACAATATCGCCGCAACCTTCATGAAACCAAGCGCCAGTTGGAAAGTGTTGAGCAAACAACGCATCTGGCTCAAGAACACCTTATGTCCACCGAAGTCAAACTCGATCTGGTCGAAGCTGCCATTCAGACACTGGATGACCGGATGCGTGTGGTGCTGCCAGACGGCCCCATTGTCAAGACCGGTTCATCGGAAGACCGACCGGGAGATTCAGAAGGCGAGTAGATAGTGGCCGAGCCACCATTCCTCAGTATCGTCGTGGCGGGCCGAAACGACGCGTACGGAGGCGATTTCAAAGCCCGGTACGTGCATGCTCTCCGTTTCAACCACGAACACCTCATGGCTCACAACATCCCCCATGAGCTCGTGCTCGTGGAGTGGAACCCGGTACCAAATAAACCGCTTCTCGCCGAGTTACTAGCCAGCGAATTCACAGAGTCCACCATGCCCGTGACCGTCAGTTATGTGGTCGACCGGCGTTACCACGATGCCCTAACACTCAATCCCTATCTCACATTCCTAGACTACGTTGCGAAGAATGTCGGCATTCGGCGAGCCAGCGGAAGTTTTGTCCTGGCAACCAACCTCGACGTCCTGCTTGGCCGTCATGTGCTCGAGGTACTCGCCAGTAAACAATTGGAGCAGCGTACCGTGTACCGTGCAGCCAGGGTAGACATCAAACTCGGAGCCGATACAGGTCACATCGACTGGGCGCTCGTCGAAGACGAGCGCAATTATGCCCGGCGGCCAGTTCTTGAACCCCCCCTTTTCCCTGGCGCTACCGGAGATTTTGTGTTGCTCGATCGTACCAGCATGCATGCCGTCCGCGGCTTTAACGAAGTGTACCGCCTGGCGCGTGCAGGAATCGACTACAACTTCTTGGTAAAAGCCTACGCGAGTGGTTTGGACATCGTTGACATCGGAGGTCCTGTGTACCACCTCAACCACCCCGGCAGCTTTCGCCTCTCAAAAAAACTATTTAACGATAATCCAGCAGAGAGTCACTTCGGTGACTACCGTTGGCACTCCCGGGACGTCGTCTATAACAACCGCAATGCCTGGGGGCTGAGTGACGCACCGGTACGTGCTTGCGGCCAAGGCCTGTTCCATATGGACTTCGAATGGGCTGCCGTGCCGCCGATCGTCGAGCTTCGACGTGTGGTCTTACCCGGGGACCGTAGCGGGCGGCCCCGTCCTTAACAACTTCGTCAGCTGTAGGCTTGGGTGTCACTGATACCGATTGTACTGTCCGCCTTTGAGATCTGAACCAATACGATACCGAACGCTAAATGCAAGAGACCCCACAGGGCTAACAGGCTAACTGGTCCAGGAAACCACTGGCCGTTCCTACCATGCCATACTAGACGTTGGAACACGGTCGCTCGGGTAGCGGACGCCCGAAACTTGAGGTTCGCCCACAAAGCACGGCTACCATTCGATAGCACACCGTCACGATAATGGCGTCCACGGACTGCCATGAAGCCAAGTGCTTCCAGCGGCACTTCCGCCATCCTGATCTCGAGTCGGTATCGAACTCCGGCCGACTCGAGAATCGGCGGGAATTCTAGCGTGTAAGAATCCTCCTGAAAGACCAGTCTGACACTCACGCGCCTGCGTACGACAATCGGGCCATTTTCAGTTTCGGTAATATCACGAAGCAGAAATAGGACGTTGCCGTCAATCACCTGTTTGCTTGACACCGGCCAGACCTCGAGCCGATGCAGGCCGGCGGCTTTCATCACCATCGTCTGCGCGATGTGTGGATCATCACCACTCGGGCTCACCACGAACGATTCGATTCCCCATCCAGCCGCCGGCACGCCAGGCTCACGAACAAATACCAGATACCCCTCAACCGTCAGAAGAGACAATCCAATGACGACGACGATCACACCGCGCGCTGGACCGAACATCAATTCTTTCGAAGAATGGAACGCATCGCCTCCGGCTAGTTGTCCTAGTGAACGTACACCGGCACTAGGCGTAACGTGAGGACAGTAAGGTCGAGTGCAGCAACGACCGCAACCAGAAGCGGCGCCGCATGACGCCGGATGGACGTCGGTACTGCCCACATCACACCCGTCCAGAATATGACCGCTGCTGGAGCGATTACGGGAAACAGCAAGCGTCCGTGGGGTACGATGTAGTTTTGATACGAGGCGACATACACTGCCGTGACCTGCAGCATCACGAACAACCAGGCGACGCAGAGCTCGCGTCGCCGTCCTGAGGACTGCACCAATAGACCAACCGCTCCAGCGACTCCGGCCACGGTCAACATCCGCACGATCCAGAACCATGGCTCAGGCGCTGGGAAACGTGACCAGCTGGCCACCAGCCAAAAGTTGTCGACACTTGTGGGCACTATTCGTAGGAAAGTGCCCAAAGCCGTTTCCTCCAGAGGACGCCTGTTTGTCAACGCCGTGCTCCAGAATGTCATGAGACCCGTCAGCGAATCGTCGAGTAACGTAAACTGAACAACCAAAAAGAGGACGCCAGCTACAACAATGGCAGCTACCGCCGCAAGCTGCATTTGTCGGCGATTGATAACCCGCGTCTGCATTAACACGAACACCAATGACACAAGCACGCCGGCTGCCACAATCGGCAAGGCGCTACGCTTAGTGAGTAGTGCCGCACCTCCTACAACCAAAACCAACGCCACGGAGAACGCCGACTTCTGCTGTCTGATGATCCGTGCAACTTGCCACCAGATGAAGGCACCGCACAAGATGATCAGCGCGTCGGGGTTTACCGTTAGCGCAGTCAGCAGAAACTGTGGATGCAAGGCGGTGACAGCAGTGGAACCTATCGCGACCACGGGATCGAACAGCAGGCGTGTACCTGCCCAGCCAAGGGCGAGAGTCGCCATACCGAACACGACACTGAGCATCCGCAAGTGCCAGTACGACGCATCAAGATCCTGGGGTCGGGTGATGCGCAGAACAGCTGCTCCAATCCCGTAATATAACGGCTGCACGTAGGTGCCTACCCCCAGGTTCTGACCCTGCCCCACTGCAGCAAAGGACGTCGGCAGGGGGTCCGGTGTCGGCAGACTGTACCTGTGTTCCCACCACCGATGCCGCGCCATTGATCGGAGCACTTCCCGCTCCACTTGTGCCACGTTTACCTGTTCCACTTGAGTTGAGTTGACAGTGTTCTGCTGCCATGCGCCAATTGGCATCGTCAACAATTTGGAGAGGGCAAAATGGTTGGGCTCGTCCGGCCCTTGCCAAGGCGGCACGATCGTACTCACGAACGCCGCACGGCAGACGAATAGAGTGATTACACAAACGAGCAGCGCACGCTCGTTCACAAATACCCACCGCGTCATATAAAAACCTGCTGGATGCTCGGGTTCAGACAAAATCCCCACATCGTTCGTGCGATGTGAGAAAGGCTTCGCACAGACCTCCGTGTTCAGGCGGCACCCTGCACAACCAGCAACTCGCGTCCTCCATCCATGACCAGGAAGCGGAAACGATCTTTCTTACAGCCAAGCCCGGCGCGGTGCGCGCGGACGCAGTCAATCCCGGCATTGAAAACTAACTGAACCTGCACTCCTTCGTTGGCCATCGGCTGGCGGATCTCATGACCGAGGTCGATGATTATCAATTGGTTACACCCGAAACCCAACCGCTAATCACGAGATACGTACAGGCCGCTGCTATCGAACCCGCGGCGGATCACGGTGGCACGCATGGCGACAATCCGATCTGCGGTCGTCAGACCGTTCCCGTTAGCTCTCGCCACAAGTGTCGCCAATCACACCCAGCCCTGGATCCAGTAGTAGGCTAATGCAGCATATTCACGGCCGATACCACGAACCTGCTCGATCGACGCCCCGAACGTATGCGCATAGTAACGGCTCCGGTTCGAAGGAGTGGGTATCACAACAACTTCCGGCGCCAGCTTTTCCCAGGTTAGCGTCGCACGCCGCATGTGATACGGGGAACTGACCAACAGGATGCGATTCCAACCACGCTCTTGGAGAATGTCGTATACAAACATCACGTTCTCACGAGTGCTAGCCGCCCGTGTTTCGAGTACCGTGTTGGACGATGGGATACCCTCAGACGTGGCGAGCGCCCGCATAATCTCTGCTTCTCTGAACGCGTACACGAACCCAGACGATAAGATAAGACGATTGGCAAACCCAGCCTGGTACAGATCCACAGCCTGCCTCACGCGCTCCTCGTAGCCCCCCCCCCGATTTCCTGACTCACCAACGCCGCCGCCGAATACCACGATGGCGTCCGCCTGCTGAGGCGGAACCGTAACGCGCAAGGGTGCCGCGAGCAACCACAGTGCCGGCGTGTAGAAGAGCAGCAGGTACAGCGCCAGGATCACCCCGGCGACCTGGAGCAGCCGCTGGCGACCGGTCCGGTACAACCGCGCTAGCACGACGTCCCAAGGAGCGGCGTCCGCGTCGCGCATACTTAGTTTCTCCTCGATGAGCCCAGACATCTGAGCGATGCGTGCTGACCAGCTGTTCTGCTGTGCCACGTCGACGCGTTGCTGAAGAGCCTGTTCCCCCGTTTCCTGCATCGCGCAGCGCACGTGTGACACAAAGGCGCCTTCGTCGTTAGCGGCTCGGACGATACCGTGGTGGTCTTCGTTAAATTTCCGAATCTCATAGAGATCGGTGGCCACGACCGGAATACCCATCGCTAGATATTCGTTCAACTTCGTCGGGTATACGTGCGATGTGTAATCGGTGAGCCGATACGGCACGATACCGACATCGAATCCCTTGATGTAACGGGGCACGTCCTCGTGCTGTCGTGTGCCCATGACATGCACATTGCGCCGTTGCCTCAGCGAGGAAACGTCGGTCTGCACAGGCCCAATGAGCGCAACGCTGGCCTCAGGCATGGCGTCTGCGACCGCACACACGAGGCGCTGGTCAAGCCACTGGTGTAGCCCTCCGACATAACCGATTACCGGTCTCGGCAGTTCATTGATATCGGAAGGCACACCATCCGGTGCCATCCGGACCTGTTCGAACGCCTCGTAACTAACACCGAAGGGAAAGAAGTGGACATGCTCACTGAAACGAGCCGCGCGCGCGCGTAGCTTCTCCGAAGTGACAAACACAAGATCCGATTCGCGGAACACTTGCTCCTCGGTGCGTGTGATCTTCTTCGCCGCATGCGAGCTCGACGCCAGATCGTCGATGCAGTAGTACACGGTGAGCCGCGGATCAAGCTCGCGAATCAGATCACGAGCGAGCGGTGTCGGCAGGAACGTCCAGACGATCGGACGATAAAAATCAACAGCTCGCATCCACCGACGTAACGACCGAAGGAGCACGGTTCGGTTGATCCATCGTGCCGTGCGCGAGTACGGGAACGGCAGAACCATCGGTGAATAGACAAACAGGTTATGCCGTTCTTCACGGAAGCCGTTCGTCCCACGAAGCCAGTTACGAATACGTCTCCTGACGCGACTGAGATCGCGAATACGCGGCCGACGGACACCAGTGTTCTCCACGAAGAGCACGCGATCGCCCTGCGCGGCGAACCTCGACATGATCTCCTGGTGTCCCTGCCAAATAAAATCCCAGTCGATCGAAGACACGCAAACGATGTTCTGACCGCTGCTCATGTGGGAGACGTCCTGTCCTGTCAGTATCCGACCTAGCAGTACTCGCGCTGGAAATGCTTACAAACTTCGATCGTCATCAAGAACGATTCGCAGGATGTGGTGATCTGCCAGTCACAGTTGAGAGCTCGCGATTTCTGGCAAGGGCCACGAAGTGAGCTACCTAGCTGCTTTGTTCGTGTATACCCACCACGTTACGCCGAAACCTGCAGAGTCAAGTCCGCACCGAGTCCCCACGTCAGTCACGAGCTTTAAGGAAGATGGCAGTTAGGCGTCCGGGAGCACCCCGGCATCCTTCGCGAACAGCATGCCGCGGCTCTCCTCGATGACACGTCTGAGGATCTCATCTAGCTCGACACTAGGCTCGTAACCGATCAACCGATTGATCTTCGTTAGGTCGGGGATACGGCGCGGCATGTCCTCAAACCCAGTCTCATAAGCTTGGTCATAAGGAACGAGCGTAATCTCCGACGTACTCTTTGTCAGGGTCTTGATGTGATGAGCGAGTTCCAGGATCGAGATTTCCTTCGAGTTTCCGATATTAAAAACCTCGCCAACGGCTCGTGGTTCTTGCACCAGTTTCAACAGTGCCTGGACAATGTCGCCAACGTACCCGAAGGCCCGACGCTGACTACCGTCCCCATAAACAGTGATCGGTGCTCCCGTCAGGGCCTGCCGTACGAACGTTGGGATTACCATCCCGTACCGTCCTGTCTGCCGTGGTCCCACGGTATTGAACAACCTGACGATGATCACCGGCAGCTTGCGTTCCTTCCAATACGCTAGTGCCAAAAACTCGTCAATCGCCTTGCTGCACGCGTATGCCCAGCGATGTTTCAACGTAGGTCCCATCACGAGGTCAGCGTCTTCACGAAAGGGCACGGCCGTGCTCTTGCCGTAGACCTCTGACGTCGAGAAGATTACGACGAGTTTCTGTTTCTTGGCTGCATGCTTCAGCACGACTTCCGTGCCGTGCACGTTCGTTTCGATCGTGTGGACCGGCTTGTCGACAATCAACTTGACACCCACAGCCGCGGAAAGATGAAACACTACGTCGACACCGTCAATTAACTCGGCAGTGAGTCTTTCATTCATGACCGTGTCGATGATGTACTCGAATCCACTCCGTCCTTGCAGGTACCGAATGTTGTCGATCGATCCAGTAGACAGGTCATCGATAACCTGGACGTTGTGCCCTTGATCCAATAACGCCTCTGCCAGATGCGAGCCGACGAAACCAGCGCCTCCAGTAAGTAGTGCTTTCATGTCAAGAAATCCTTCTGCTCATCTCCTACACAGGCGCCGTAACCGGACGGCGAGGCCACTCTGGCAATTTCCGCAGCCAGATCTCGAAACACAAGATACTCCAGAGCTGAAGACCAAAATTCGCCTCGCCCGCCTGATGACGTCTGAGAAGTGTTTTCACATACGGCGCAGAAAGAAAGGTCTTGTAGCACGCCGATGGGTCAAGGAGCAGGTCACGAATGTAGTCCTTTAGCTCCGTCCGAAACCACGCGCCAAGCGGGACGCCAAACCCCATCTTTCCGCGTTTAGCCACTGAACCTGGCACCAAGTCCTTAAAAGCCTGCCGCAGAATGACCTTCGTCGTAAATCCTCGTAATTTCATTGAATCTGGAAGCCCACTCACATATTCGACGAGTTCGGTGTCCAGGAACGGCGAGCGACCTTCGAGCGAATTCGCCATCGTGCAGCGGTCGACCTTAACCAGCAGGTCATCGAGCAGATACGAGCGAAAATTCACATGTAGCAGCACACCCAGCATGGACAATTCCGACATGTGATCGCGTTCTCTGTCGAGGTACTCCAGTCGGTTGATGGGTGGCAGCATCTCCATCAAATCGGGTGCGAGCAGGTTCTGAAGGTCATCGAAGAACAGGCTGTTCCACTGGGTTAGTCGCTCATAGAGTGGAAGACTCATTCCTTCCGCGAAGCGCCGCCCCCTGGCAAGCCAGTGCCTGTCATTAGTCGTGAATGGTAAATGCTCGAATAGGCTCTGCAGTGGACGATGCAGACTTTTCGGGACCGACTCGGCAGCCATGGCTGCCGCGAATCGTAGATAGCCCGCGAACAACTCGTCGCTACCGTCGCCGTTCAGAACAACCGTGACGTGCTGCCTCGTCAGACGCGACACGATGTAGGTCGGTATCGCTGAGGCGTCCCCGAACGGCCCGTCGTGATGCCAAATCAGTGTGTCAATCAGATCGACTGCCGATGGTGTAACTCTGAACTCCGTATGCTCCGTCTGAAAGCGTCGTGCGACCTCGCGGGCATACACCGTTTCATCGTACGCGCGATCACCCTCGAAACCTATGCTGAACGTCCGTACCGGTGCACCAGTCAAGCGACTCATAAGGCCGACGATGATTGTGGAGTCGAGGCCACCACTGAGGAACGCACCGAGCGGTACGTCACTGATCAACCGACGCTCAACAGCCCGTGTGAGAAGGCTGCGGACAGTCTCGCACGCGTTGTCCTCGCTGACGCCCGGCGAACCACCGGATGCCCCCATGCGAAGCCGTAGTCGCCAGTACACAGTGTGTGCCATCCGTCCGTCGGCTTCAATGGTCAGGGTCGTCGCCGGCTCCACCTGTCTGACGTTTCGGTACAGCGTGCGCGGGCACGGCACGTAGCCATGGATGAAGTACTGCGGTACGGTTTCCGGATCGATGTCAATCACGCAATCGAGAGCGAAGAACGCTTTGACCTCGGAAGCAAAGACGAACGCGTCACCGGTCTGCATGTAGAACAGCGGTTTCTTACCCACGCGATCACGCGCAAGCACCAGCCGCTTGGTGCGTTCATCCCAGATGGCGAGCGCAAACATGCCATCGAGCCGCGCGATCGCGGCAACACCTTCTTCTTCATAGAGGTGAACGATTACCTCCGAGTCAGACCTTGAGCGAAAGCGGTGCCCCTTACCCTCGAGCTCGTGTCGCAATGCGCGAAAGTTGTAGATCTCCCCGTTGAAGACGAGCTGTACCGTCCCGTCCTCGTTGGCCATTGGTTGGTCCGCGTCGCGGGTCAAGTCCATGATACGTAGCCGCCTGAACCCGAGGCCAACACGACCATCTGACGACAAGTAGACACCATCAGCATCTGGTCCACGATGCACGAGTGTGTCGCGCATCGCGACGACGCGTTCGACCGACGTCGCTCCTGCGCCAGTTCTCAGTTCACCACAGATGCCGCACATCACTCCCAGCCGTTCCCCAGTAACACCACTCGGTCGAAGAGATACTATGTAGGTCGCTACCGGCAGTTATCACGTGGGCCTCACGTCCTGCCAGTACCCAAGCCAGTCGTACTTTCCCTGTAGTTTCCAACGGAAATCCACAAGTCTATCCCTTCCAGTCACCTCTGTCCGATGGACAAGGTAGCAGGGACCTGACGTCCGGTTATCGCCGTAGCGGCTAGTACAGGCCAACCGATATCCCGCTCGATCGACCGCCATCCGAACGCGGCTGTTATGCCGACCATACGGATAGCTGAAGCTGACAATCACTTCGCCAAGTCGGTCCTCAAGAAGTCTCTTCGCACCAGAGACTTCTTCCCTGAGCTCATCAGAGGTGCACCGCCTTAGATCCGGATGTGTCGCAGAGTGCGCTCCGACCTCGCCCCCGCCTTCTCGTAGGGCAGGCAGGTCATCCCAACCGAGGTGCTCCCACTGCTCCCAGTATGCCGTCGGATCCCGCTCTCCGTCGAGGAATCGTGGCACCACGAAGAACGTGGCGGGAAACCCGAAATCTCGTAACACCGCTGCCGCCCATACCTGGCTCAGGTAGCCATCGTCAAACGTAATTGCTACCCGCGGTCGATCGTCCCGGTCCTTCGCATGGAGCACACTTGCGAGTGACACGACGTGATAACCGTCCGTCCGCAATATAGCCATCTGCTCAAGAAACGTCTGGCGCGACACCCGCAACGACAGCCGGTCAGCAGGTTCTGGCTCGTCTACCGAGTGATACAGCAACACTCGGGTACCGCCTTGTGCCGCGGCCGGTACCACGCCGGCAATCGTGCGTCTGATGGCCCACTTCATGTGGACTGAGACTCACGTCCAGACGCGAACGTGATCACCTTGTGATAGCTAGGACAATCGACGCAGATGGAAGGACGGCCGTCAGGTGACTGCAGTTCGCGACGAAACTGTTGGTACGACACGGAATTCCAGATGTCACTGAACGGCTTCTCGAAGATGTTCCCGAAATTGATCCGCTCGGGATCCGAGCCATTCTCACAACATGGGGTCACGAACCCATCTGCGGTAATGTAGGCACCCTTCCAGGGCCACTTGCAGCCGCGCGACGCTGTCGAATCGGGAAAGTTGTACCAGTTGAAACGGATACCCGCCAAGTCTGCTCGGCGCTTCGTCTCACGCAGAACACCGACAAGGTCGCTCACCTCATTGGCTTCCGCAGCTCGCTCGTGCCAATCGGGATGACCCCAATAGTGTACCCCCTGGGTATTGAGACTGAGAACGCCAAGTGATCGCACGAGCTCGACCATCTCAGGTAATTCGTCGATATTCTCGCGATTGGACAAGAACCAGACAGCGAGCTCTGGACGAGGGCGGCCGTCCAGCCTGGACACTACACGCCGAATGTTCGTGAGCACCTCTTCGAAGTGCGCTCCTGGCCGTAACCGCTCGTACGTCGCTTTCGTCGCACCATCGATCGAGAAGTTCAGCCAGTCCAAGCCGACTTCAATGATCTCAGTCAGGAGCCGGTCAGTTAGAAACGTGCCGTTTGTCGTGGTCCCGATTTCGATACCCCTGTCCTTCGCCAAGCGCACGATCGACCAGAGCTCCTTGTTCATGAAGGACTCGCCTATTCCGACAAGGCTGATCTTGCTCGCGCTGGGCACCTCGTCCACCACACGCCGGAACTGTGTGAGGGACAGGCTCGTGCGCGTCCGCGGCAGGTACGGATTGATGCAGAACGTACACTCCAGGTTACACAGAATCGTCGGTTCCACCTGCAGGAACAGTGGTTCGCTGTCCATGACGACCGGTTCCCGGTAGTAATCACGTACCGACTGCAGAACAGTCGTGAGACCCCGGATCCCGCGGCGACGGTACAGCGCCACCATCTCACGGACGCGGCGCTGACTGATCAGCATCCCGCTAGCCTCCTAATGCCTTGCCACATTCCCTCTGCCCCCATCACCGCCGCAGCCATGGCCTCATGCCAACCAACCAGTCTGACCTCCCGTGCAGCATCCGGCAAACGTCGAGGACGCAGTGCATCCCAGCAACTTTTTAGTGTGATGTATCGCGTAGCAGGAACCTGAGGTCCTATTGCGCCCGGATCGGTTCAGGCAAGTGAGTCCGTACCCCGCCCACTCAACCGTCGATCTGCCGAGGAGACCGTGCCGACCGTTCCCCCTGCCGAACAGGTTACCCTCAAAACTAGCCACCCGCCGGATACTCCGCCTTCCCAATAGCCAGATCACACGCCGCCAGCAACCAAATCTGCAGGGTCATCTCGACAATGTTGTAGGCACGACTGTCTACCCAAAAATTCAGCTCACCCAATGATCTCAGCGGGTTATCGCCATCGAACCCGCTGAAAGTGACCACCTTGAGCCCAGTCCGTCTCGCATGTTTCGCCCCATTGACAATGTTCAGCGACCTCCCACTGCAGGAGATCAGGATCGCCAGATCGCCTTTGTCGGCATAGAACGCCAGCGCCTTTTCAATCCACCGCTCATATCCATAATCGTTTGCAAAACAGGTCACCAGGCTCGAATCGCTAAAACAGACTGCCCGGAGCCCGGCGTTCTTAGTCAAGTCGACCGCACAGTGACTGGCGATCGCCGCGCCGCCTCCATTCCCTCCAAGCAGGATCTTCCCACCCGCATCCGTCACTGAACGCATCTCGTCCCTCAGTTGAACAATCTGCGCATGTGGCTCCGGTTCGAATATCGATTTCCTGTACAAATCAAAATAGTCTGAGAGCCATTGTTTGCTATCGTTCGATCCTTCGGCCATTGAACTCCTCAGCAACTGGGCTTCGTTCGCCAACTTCTCTACTGCGAGAATATCCAAGAATCGGTCCGCTCTCGACTCGGCCCAGATGGGCAAACTGAAACCCCTGGGCGCAACGTCAACCGAGAGCGCTCACCTGATTCCCTCCGTATACATAGACGCGGTTAATCAGGCCACCGATACAAAAGCCTAACGAGCAGCAACCTCGTCATCCTGTGCCCATTCAATTCAAGGCAGTAAACATATGCTTTACCGTAGCCAGCAAGCCTCTAACTTTTTGGTTTGGAGGCAATGCACGAATAATCCCCAATCGACGTCTCGCCCGTACTCGAAAAACGTTTTCCTTGTGCTTTGTATTCTTGAGGGTGGCACCCTTTGAGACCTGTCTTTCCGCAACGACGCTTATAAAGAGCGGGGCTGACTCAGATTCCGGACGGCCGTGAATCTCAGCAACTCGAACTCGAAACCCTGTCTTCTCCAGCAGACACTGGAGAGAATCGGTCGAAAAAGAGTAAAGGTGTCCCATCTCAAAACAACTGTGCCCAAACAGATTTGGCACCTCAATTACTATGAGTCCCCGCTTGGATAGAACCCGATCGCGCAACACTCGAAGAAAGGCAACTGGATCAACAAGGTGCTCAAGAACATGGGACAAAGTGATCAGATCCACTTCAGTGGATTGCATCAAGTACGCTTCTAGGTTCGGGTAAACTTCGAACCCATGTTGTTGCGAATAGTCACGATAGGCATCGCTCATCTCTATCCCAACACTATCGCACCCAAAGTTAAGACTCGAAGCTCTCAGAAGCGCACCACTGCCCGACCCTATGTCTAGATGGGTCTCAATATCCATAGATCCGATGTTCTTCTCTACAAACCCAACAACTGCCTTCGCCCGCGATCTTTGTTGCTCAAGCACAGACCTAGTGGGTAAAGTGCTTTTCGAATACTGTTTGTGGTATCCGCTTCTGTAAAACTGCTCCGTTTCCTGCACTGTCATTCTGGGGGATAACCACACCAATCCACAGTCATTGCACAACCAATTGGTAAGGGTCGTTCCCTGCTCTCTCGTTCGCTCAAAGAGAGTTACTTTTGTAGCTCCGCACACTAAACAGTCTTCAACCTTAACCATCATGCTCGCACTTGTATCGAACCCGAGAACAAGCTAACCCGTAGAGTCGTCCGATCACAGCATAGCAACAAAGGATCGGGACCTCTGGGCCGTGACCCAGAGGTCTCGTTGCAATTAGTGTCCTTTGTCGAGAGGTTGATTCCTCTCTTGGAAGTTGGGGCTACGCTCGCACACGAGTTATGTGCTCGTATTCCTTTGCGCTAACACCGCACCCATGGGATCGCAATGCAGAAAAAACAGGAAAGCTATTTAGGACTGGCTGCTAAGCTGAACTAGCAAGTTCCGTAGTTGGTCTTGCAATCTGTCTTCCTTGGAACTCCGTATTTGATGGGTCCCCCAGAACGCAAATCTTATTAGATATTGTATTTCGCAATCCTCCCCGTTCAAAGAACGTCGCCAGTTTCCGAACTGTTAGGTTCTCTCGAAGAACACCCCTGAAGTGATACGTACATAGATCTGTATAAGACTGGGGCCGATAAAATTCAACTAACAGCCTTCCACTGCTGTGGAAACTCTTATCACCCATTGCGATTTCCGTCGCCAAACCAGAAAATGCCTCTTTAACGGAAAACGGTTCAGCAAAAAGATCAAAACATGGGGTCTTAAGAGAAAAGCGATGAATCTCCTCAAACAGATCCATCTCGCAATCCGTTTCCAAGAGCGCCTTTTTTGATAAATGCACTAGCTCCGAAAAGAGGAGCCGACCCAATTCAGGATCCAAATAAAGAAGCGCCAAGAAGTACAAGGTGAGCTTTACATAGTTATGCTTCAGGTCCTCGAAATTACTTGGGTCTCCATAATGGGCTATGATTTCGTCTTCGGATTCGGACCATTCAGCGAGAGACTGAGCCTTGAGATCATCAATAACTGCTCGAAGCTTTGGTTGCTCAGTATTCGATAGTGCTACAAGAACATCCGCCGGGTTAATTCCCTTAAATTTGAGTAGATTTAAAATTGGTTTGCCGATTCCCATGTTCCAAAAATAATGAACCAGGAGATGAACCAGCTTAAAAGAATCTAATTCTGGTTCAGTAATGTCCTTCGTACCTCGAACACCCTCTTCAAACTCAAAGA
>Ga0310345_10001013_pt1 | contig 33953 bp, 26 predicted proteins | sample HC15DNA20500_MG_FD_204667 | JGI IMG/M metagenome (GOLD analysis project Ga0310345, IMG submission 204667) | Marine microbial communities from station ALOHA, North Pacific Subtropical Gyre - HC15-DNA-20-500_MG | ecosystem: Environmental > Aquatic > Marine > Oceanic | place: Pacific Ocean: North... | reverse complement strand
CATTCAATATTTCTTCTCATAATAATAGTTCAACAGGATTAGTAGCAATGTCAATTGGACGAGGTACAACAGATGTAATTTTTAATGGTAATGTTGGTATTGGAACTACTAGTCCAAATCAAAAACTATCAGTTGCTGGTAATATTGAAATTTTTGGTGAACATGATTTAATATTTTCACATGCTACAGATTCAACTGAACTTTGTACATTATCAGCCAATGCGTACGGTATTACTATTAAAGAAGACCGTGGAACTTATAAAACAAAATATACATTAGGTGATCAAACGCATATATGGTTTGTCGGTACTCCTAGTGCTACGGAAGTTATGAGGATTAATGCTTTAGGTAATGTTGGTATTGCAACTGCTACTCCTGTTGAAACACTTGATGTACATGGTACTGCAAGATTTGGTAGCGATGGAAAACTTACTATTAATTCGAGAACTACAAATTATGGTTCCGAAACAGTTGCTTTACAGACAACTATTGATAATCGCGCTCTTTCAGCTGCTGACCCTGGAACATATGGTGGTGAAGCACGACATCTTCTCGTTTTACAACCTGATGGAGGATATGTTGGTATTGGAACTAATAATCCAAAATGGCAATTACAAGTAACAAAAACAGTTACTATTGGTGCTTGGTGGAGAGATGGTGCTTCTATTCCAATGTGGACAGGAAATGATAATACTGATATTGCTTTAAGAATTGCTGATGAGAATAAAAATGCAACAGCTAAAATGCAACTTGCATATTTAGATGATAATCAATATTTTGGGATGACAATGCCAGTAGAAATTGGTAATATTGGATTTGCTATTAATGAAAGTAGTGGTAATACTACATATACAGTAGGTAAAGCAGTCAATCTTGCTGAAATTGCTGTTAAAACAGTCACAGGAGGTCAATTTGATGGTGAATTATATTTTAGAACATCTAATGGTGATAATAATCAAGCAACTCTTAGTGATAGAATGGTTATTAATAAAGATGGTAATGTTGGTATTGGAGATACTTCGCCTTCTTATAAATTAGATGTTAATGGAACTGGTAGATTTACTGGGGATTTGACTTGTGATAGTAATATAACTATGACTGGTTACATTGGAAGAAGCGCACACAATAAAGGATTTTTATGTGGTAGTTATAATAATATTGGTAGTAATTCTTATAAAACTAATCCAATTTATACAATTGGTTCAAATTATAACCCAACTGAAACTTCTATAGCAGGTATGTATGGAATCGGTTATACTCACCATGATGCATCTTTTATACCTTCAGGTACTGGTTGGGGATTGTATGTGTGTGATAATGGAAATATAGGTTCTTTCTTAGCAGGTGCAACTGGTGGTAAATCATTTATAGCGGGTAATTTTGCTGTTGGTGGTTCGTCAGTTGGAAATAATAGACTAAGAATTATTAAAACAATCGGTTCTAGTAATATGTCAAATTACCAACACCATACCCAATTAGCAATTCATGGAATTGGCGAGAAATCTATGGTTCTTGGTGTAATGGATGATGGTAAAGCTATGATTCAAGTAAAAGAAGTGAATGTTGGTTATAATAATTTATGTCTTCAGCCTGTTAGTAATTATGTTGGTATTCGTAATAGTGCTCCAAATTTCCCACTTCATGTTTCTAGTTATGGTGGAAGTTATACTGCAGTGTTGTATGCTTATCATCACGCGGCCTTACATTGGTTACAGCACAACCAAACTTGGACTGCCGGAGGTACTGGTAATCCAGTAGGACTTAAAGTTGATGAGGGTATTATTGCTAAAAGAATATATGTTATGTCTGACTCAAGAATTAAGAAAGATATTGTTGATGTATCTGATGATCAAGCATTAATCAAACTTAGACAATTACAACCTAAGAAATATAAATATATTGATTCTGAATTTGGTGATCAAGAAGTATATGGTTTTATTGCACAAGAAGTTAAAGCAGTTCTTCCAACTTCTGTTACAATTGAAGAAGCTTATTTACCAGATATGCTGATTTCCGCAACAATTACTTCTATTGATACAGATGCGGAAACTTGTATTTTAACAACTATTGCTGACAATTTATTAAATACAAGTGATGTAATTTCTTGTCGTGATAGTAAATATCAAACAATTGATGATATCAAAGTTCTTGAAATAATTGATTCAAAAACATTCAAAATAAATAAAATATTTACAGCAGAACAAAGTACATTTGAAGATGAAAATGGTTTCCAAGAACAAAATATTATTTTTATTTACGGAAAGAAAGTAAATGATTTCCATAATCTTAATAAAAGTGCAATATGGACTGTTGCAACAGCTGCCTTACAAGAAGTTGATAGACAATTAGTCGCAGAAAAAAGTAAAGTATCAACATTAGAAAATAAAGTTCAATCATTAGAACAAGAATTAGCAACAATTAAAGCACACTTAGGATTATAGCCATCGAAGATGAGCGTATCCGCTTTGCGATAATTTTTTTTAGGGTTAAGTAAATTTAAATATTTTAAAGAACGATATAATTTATGAAAATTGAATAATTATTTTTATTATTAAAATATAATAATAATTATTTAATGAATCCTGTAAGAAATATTCAGCAAATTGACCGAATTCAACGTGCTCTAACTCAATCTTTTTATTTACTCGATTATTCATTTAATGGTAATGATATGTGTTACTTTAATATTAGTGGAAGTACAACTAATGTTTATAAAGTTGTTTTAACAAATATCAGAATACAATGTAATTGTCCGGATATGGTTCGTTGTCTATCAATGAATTGTATATGTAAACATTGTTGGTTTGTTTTACTAAAAGTATTAAAAGTATATGAGTTTTATCATTCAGGTATCTTATTTAATAGAGTTTCTCAAATACCGATAGATTATACGAATACATTCTTATTTAATAGAGTTTCTCAAATACCGACAGATTATGCGAATACATTAATATTTAATGATATTGATAGAGATTATATTCAACATTGTTATATGAATTTAGGTAGACATATAGATCCGACTGTTTGTAATGATAATTTAAAACAAATGTATTATCGTATTAAAGAACAGGGTCCTAAACCTAGTATTTTTGAGGATAAGACTAAAGATATTGATGATAATTGTCCAATTTGTATGGTTCCATTTAATAAAAAAGAGAATTTAATTAATTGTCCCACTTGTAAGAAATATTTACATAAAGAATGTATAGATAGTTGGTTAAAAGTTAGAAAGAATTGCCCTATGTGTCGTAGTGGTATTTTTCAAAATTATGGACAAAATATACAAAGTGAATATATTAATCTTAGTATATAGTATACATTAGATGGTAACTTATAGAAATTATAAATTAAATAATGGTTTAAAAGTGTTATTTTCTGATATACCTCATCGTAAAGATTTAGGTATATATGTTATTTGTCGTATAGGTTCAAATTATGAAAGAAAAAATTTAAATGGTATGTCACATTTTTTGGAACATATGTGTTTTAAAGGAACAACAAATAGAACAAAATTTGAAATTATAAATGATTTTGCCAAAATTGGTGCTAATTATAATGCGGCCACTAGTGATGATTCTACCTGTTATTATGCGGTTTCGCATCATAAATATTGGAATTCTTTATTGGATATTGTATTAGATATTTATTTAAATTCAACTTTTCCAGAAGATGAAATTAAGATAGAGAAAAAAGTTATTTTTGAAGAAATGAGTATGTATAATAATGATGAGGGCCATATAATAAATACTGCTGTTATTGATGAATTATATGGTAATCAACCAGCCGGACGTCCAATTTTGGGTCTTAAAAAAAATATTCGTAAATTTACAAGAAAACATTTAATAAAATTTAAAGAAGACTTTTATTCACCAAATAATACAATTATTATGGTAATTGGAAATATTGGCAAAAATAAAAAAAAAATTATGGGAAAAATTAGAGAAGAAGTTTCTCATTTAAAAAGAGGTTCTGCTAATATATGTCCGGTTATAAAAGATACACAACGAGGTATTAAAACAAAAATGATAACTCGCTATACTCCTCAAACAACATTACATTTTGTTTTTAGAGCAGGAAAAGCATTAAATCCTGATACATATAAATATGAATTATTAGCTTGTATAATTGGTGGAACTACAAGTTCTCGTTTATATAGATTATTAAGAGAAGAAAGAGGTATTTCTTATTATACAACAGCAAATTTACAATATTCTTGTAGTCATGGATTTTTTACAATAGAAACAGGTATTGAAAATGATAAAATTATTGATACTTTATCAATCATAACAGAAATTATTAAAGATTTAAAACAAAATTTAGTGACTGAAACAGAATTAAAATTTGCCAAAAAATTATTAAATACACAAGAAGAATTAATGTTAGAAACTCAAAATGATTATGCTAGTTACCTACAAAGGTATTTAGTTTATGGTAAAAAAATTGAAAAATTAGGTGTTAGAAGAGAAAAAAGAAATAAAATTACAAGACAACAAATACGTAATCTTTGTAAAAAATTATTTGTTAATAGTAATTTTTTACTTGTTGGACTAGGACCATTAAAAAACTCCAAAAAATTAAAAACTGCTATAAGTTTAACTATTTAACCAATCAATATATTCTTTTTCTAAAGGATATATTTCTGTAATATTTGAAAAATCTAAATTATCTGGTAATTTATCTTTATCAATATATTTATATAAGAAAGTTTCTTGACCTTTTGAAAGTATATGAACTTTGTTTTGTGTTCTTTGTGGAATAAATGATCTTATAACTTTCCATACAGTAGAAAACATAAATGGAGTATTAATAATAAACATTTTATATATAGTTTCAGGATAATAATTACTTCCAATACATATAATGTTTTTAAGATATGTATAAAATCCATTATTCATATTTCGAATACTAATACCTTTTAGATCAATTATTGTCACTGTTCGTATTAATTGATTTTTTGTTTTTAATTTTGGATAAAGATGTGTTAACATATATTCGCAATTTTTAATATATATTGAAATTAATTCATCTATTGTTGTAATTTTTAATATATTTGTTATTGGATAAGCCCCTGGACATTCAATATACACAGGATTACCTAATTTATCAGTTGATAACCAATATGATGGAAAATTTTTTTTAACTTCAATAATTGTTTCAGTTTTGATATTTTCTATTTTATGAAATAACTCTAAGTTTCTCCATTTATTAACATTTTCAAACATGGTGAATGCGTCATCAAGTTTGAAATCTTTTGCTATTAAAATTCTTTTTAAATTTTCATCATTTAAAAGTAATATATTGATTTTATCTTCTGGATATTTTTTATATATAATTTTTTTAAATTCTTTTAAATTATATTTTTCATCATAATTTAGCATATTAGGCTAACATGTATTTTAATGAAAAATAAATAAAAATCATTTTTAATTACATTTAATCCATTTATCAACAAGTCTATCTGTATTGTAATCTTTCCAAGAAATAGTATTATTTTTATCGTTCATTTCACCTTTATAAATTTTCATTCTTCCATTTTTTTTTAATATAGTAAAAACACATTTTCTATTATCCTGTAAAGATACTTTAATTTTCCAAATTTGTGCATCTTCGTTATGTTTTTGTTTTAGAGTATTATATCTATTCCTGATTAAGAAAATGACTGAATTATTCCAATGAGAATTATCATTATCAATTTTCCAATTTCCAATCCAATATCGAACTGGATTAAAGTATGTCTTATTCGTCCTCATTAATCATAAAATATATTTGTAATAAATTACATATTATCAATTTTAATTTATTTTAAAACTACTTATTTAATATTAAAATAATAATTATTTATAGAAGGTTATTATGTTACCAGATAATATTAAAATAAATGATTTTAGTTTGATCAAAATTGTTGGAACTGGTACGTTTTCTATAGTATATTTAGCTAAATATAATGAAAATGGTGTCCTTTATGCTTTAAAGAAAATTTCAAAAGATAAATATGGCGAAAATGTAGAACGAGAAGTTAAAATTATGCAACGATTAAAACACCCTTTTATTGTTAGTGTTGAAGGTTTCTTTCAAACAGATAATCATTTCTTTATTGTTACGGAATATATTGATGGTATGGAATTATTTTATTTTTTGAAAGATATCAAAAAAGAAAAACCATATTTATTAAGCAGAAATAATTATCAATTAACTAGATCAATTGCTTCACAAATTATATTAGCACTTGAATTTATGCATAATAATGATTTTGTACATTTAGATATTAAACCAGAGAATATTTTAATTAATAGATATGGTTATGTTAAAATTGTTGATTTTGGATTTGCTCGTAAATTAAATACAAATGTAAAAAATGAATATGGAACTTTATATAGAACTGATAAAATAGAAGGAACAATAGAATATTTATCTCCAGAAATGTTAAGAAAATATTATGGTAAATGTTCTGATATTTGGGCTTTAGGTATATTAATTTTAGAAATTTCATCAAATATTTCATTATTTAATGGGATGAATAAACAACAAATTTTAAAAACTCTTAAAAAATGTCAAACACAAAATTTAATTCCAAAGACTTTACATTCAACAATTAAAGATTTATTAATTCATATTTTTAAATTTCCTGCTGATAGATATTCTATCAATAAAATAAAAAACCATTCCTTTTTTAAAAATGTTGATTGGGTTAATGTTTTGATGAGAACCGAAAAATTATATGATTTTGAATTTCCTAAAATTAAAGATAATGAAATTAAAGAAGAATATTTATTTAATCAATTAAGTTTAGGGACTGGAAAAATTTAAAATTTTTAAATAATATTTAAATCTCTGTGTATAAATCAAGTATCATTCTTTTTACTTGTTCATCAGTAGATATTGTATCAATATTATGTAATGATAGTTTAATTAACTTAGTTAAATCTTTAACTGTGTGTTCATAGTTAAATAGATGCCAATTATTAAGATATCTTTTCATACAAGGCGTTTTCTTCGCTTCGTCTGGAAAGTTATAAATGAAATATGACACTAGTTGAATTTGTTCATGTCTAGTTAAAATAATATTAAAACCTTTCATCCATTTATCTAAAATAATTTTTAATGGATTTTTTCGTCCTTTAAACCATTTATAATCAGCACAATATCCAGATAAAGTAGCACAAACAAAACTTGGATACATATAAAGATGTTCTCCTGTATATGCTGCTCTAACACAAGGCATATGATATAATCCAATTTTACCAAGGGTATTTGAATATACATCAATAGACCTAAAATGATTATCACCTTTTGGTGGATCAATTGATAGTTTATAAATACGAGAACCTCTACGATTACCTTTCATCATAAAATCTTCAGCAATTGAACAAGTAATCAAATGAGTTTCATTTTTATAGATATTGTTTTGCTTACAATGACAATTACAACAAACATAAATTTGTTGATTTTCTTCACCTTCAATAATAGATTCAGTAGTAGGGGCATATAAACCTTCAATTGACATTTCATCTTTGTCAAATGAAGCATAAAATGATACAATGCTCTCTGGTTCCTTTTTATGAAATAATTCAAACAGATTTCTTTGTAATTTTAACAGATAGTTATCTGAAGCACAAATATCAATATCTGAATTTTCATAATTTTCTTTCAAAAATTTTTTGAATTCAGATTTCATATTACCACATCCTTCAAAGTATGCTAGACAAGCAGTAATACAAGATCCTGAAACCATTACAGCTCCACCCATCCAATCAAAATCTTTAAACATATCTCTTGTAAAAATATTAAAGTGATTTCGAAATTGTTCTAGAGTATTAATTCGTCTATTTTCTCTTGAACCACTAAATTCTTCAGGCAAAGTTGAAAATGAATCACAACTCTTACGCATAATCGGAATAAATATATCTTTTTTACCTAAATGTGAATATTTAGTATTATTAGTAAGTTTCATATTATTAATGTAATTTAGTAAAGGAATATTCTCTTCTGTAAAAATATAATGTGCTGATGGTTCTGTATAATTTTTGAATGTGTGTTTTGATACTTTAATGCTTGAATTACATTCTTCTACATAATATGCATAAATAGCACACCAAATCGCAGAACTATTAACAACACCCATTATTTCAAAATCTTTTAGATCACGAAGTGCGAAAGAATAATGACGATGAGATTTAAATAAACGATCAATAGTACAATTAATAAAAGTTTGTATTTTCTGACTATTTAATTTTTCATCTTCAAATTTATTATACACAAGTCGTTTTAAATTAGCAAGTAATGTTTTAATCTCAAGATATTCTTGTCTTTTTTTAACATATTCATTTTTTTTTATCATATCCACTCTAGCAACAAAATCACTAACATCTTCGTCTTGTTCTCTATCTATTTTATTATACTCTAAATAATAGAAATGATTACGACCATCTACAAATGTAGTATTATCAGTAATTCCAGTTTCTACTCTATTATAATCTCCTTGAATTGATTCTAAACGTTCCATAATATGGTTATCGCTATCAACGCATTCACGGATAGTATCAAAATTAAATTTTCGCTTATTAAGTTGTCTATATCCATTTCCATCGCTTTCAAACATTAACTTATCTCCAATTTTATCAAATATTTTATTAAAAAGAATTTTTTTAATATTAATAAGATCCATAATGTTTGGAGGAGACATAAAGTAATCCTTTTGAGCGAGAACATTATTTATTTGATATAACTTTTTTGGATTTCTGAGTAAATTATGATACATATCAAATAATTCTCTTTCAGCAATAATAATCATTTCTGTTATAATACAAGAACAATTTTTAGGTGTATATTTCATTAATCGTTTATGAAATCCATATTTAATAAACGATAAATCTGTTAATACAAAACTTGGAGGATTTTTGACATTTGCCAAAACAATTGTAATTAAATCATCAATTTCAAGAATTTCCTCATATGTTTTGTTTATAAAAGTGCTATTATTTGGTGGAATAGATTTGAAAATATTCATTTCTGAATTATAATATGTTTCTGAATCATCTAAATATTCTAATTCAAAATCCATTTTTTTGTCAAAATATTTATCTGATAACATTTTATCGTATTTGGTATATTGATTAAATAACTATAATTTCAATTTTAAAAATAGTTATTATGTCGTGGAACAACATAAGTTAGTTGAAATCCATATGTATGTTCATCACAATCACAGAAATGATTAATAATTTCAGCTTCTTCAGTTTTAGACATTTCTTTAGACCATTTATAATTATAAATAGATACTTCAGAATGTTTACATTTTTTATAAGAAACTTTATTAATGGCTTGATTTAAATAAACCCATAATGGATTAGATCCTATAGGTGTATAATCTCTTTCTAGTAAATAATCAACATTATCAAAACTAGTTGAACGAGCTTTTAGAAAAGAATTCATACAACCCTTTTTATAAACCATAATACCTTGTCCTCCTTTTTTACGAAAGAAACGAAACATTGGAATATCACTAAATCCATCCCCTAAAACAATAAAACGACTATGAGGTATAGTATAATCATTACCCATAATTTTTTTATCTCTATTTAATTTACCACCTTTAGCAATTTCATACGCAATTTCAGTTTTGGAATAATCTTCAATAATAGAAATAATTTCTAGTTTATTAAATTGTTTATCATTCTGTTTTACTTTATTTTCAACTATTTCTGCTGAATATATTCCATCAATTGGATTAACTTGAATATTATGTTTTTCCATATATCCATGAATTGCTCCTTCTATTAATGTTTTTAATCCAACACTAACAATATAAACACAAATTTCAACACCCCGTTTTTGCCATTGTTCTTTTAAAGCAATAAAACATTCTAAACATCCATTTGACATTTTAATATTTTTTCCTAATTCATATAGTTGCGACAAAGTTAAACCTTCTAATGGAAATCCTGGTTGAGTATCATCAATTAGTTGTTCTAACCAAGTGACACCATTTTGAATTCGTGCTGTTTTATCTTTTGTTAAAATTTCATCTCTTTTAACATGTAAAATTTTAAAAAAATCACCTGCTTCTTCAAATGAAAATTTAGGATTATATTTACGAAAATGTTCTAGGATTTCTGGTTTATTATAAAATTCTTTATAATTATCAAGATAATGATTAATTAATGGAATTTGCTGATATTCCTCGGTAAGAGTTAAATCAAAATCAGCAAATATTGCTATCTTTATTTTTGACATTTTTAATATATTATATTACTATCTTGTATAGAAATTCAATTTTTATTTATTTTTATAAATATATATAATGGATATACCTACAAAATGTTTTGCAATAGTTATTGGTTCTGGACCAAATGGTTTATATGCTTTATCAAAATTACAAAAAACTTATCCAAATAAAGAAGTATTTGGTATTGATAAAGGTGAAGTTTTAAATAATTTTTATGACTACCCTAATGTTAGATTTCATTCTACTATAAAAGAATTAGGGTTCGATAATTATAAATATACTAAACATGAATTAGATTATAAACCCGATACTTTAGATATGATTGATTATTATTTATCATTTAAAGAAGCAAAGAATCTAAAACTCTATGAAAATGTAGAAATGACAAAAATTACTAAAAATTCTGATAAATCTTATAATATAAAAGTTTTAGTAAATACAAGAACAATTACTGTTAATGCTAAAAATATAATTTTAACTACTGGTATTTATGAAAATCCGGTTTATCTTGGAATACAAGGAGAAAAAACAAATCCGAAAATTACCCATTATTGTTATGAATATGATGATATTAATGAAAATATTATTGTAGTTGGTTCAGGTAATTCAGCCGCAGATTATATAATTAAATCATTACCTAATAATAAAATTCATTGGGTTATTAGAAAAACTGATAATACTTTTCCAAGAATTGGTGATATAATTAGAGAAAAACTTGATTTTGTATTAAATAAATATTCTTCCAATTTAACAATCTATTATAACTCTATAATAATAGATGCTTTTGGTGACAAATTGTATTTTAAAAGTGATGATAAGGAAAATTTAATAGAATTTGATAAATGTTATTTATTTACAGGATTTAGAATTAATGAAAAATTTTATAAAAAAATGGGATTTATATTTGTAAAAGGATGTTTTAGATATACACAATTTTCAATGGAAACTGATTTTGAAAATGTTTATGTATTTGGAGCATTATCTTGTCAATTTTGCCCTATTAAACAAAAAATTGAACATAAATTTTTAAAAGATAATGGTTTAACAACTATTCAAAAAATTTTAAATAATATTAAATATCGTTATTATTAAAATTGAAATTAGTATACTTTAATAACAAAAATATTATAATGTATTTTATAGTAAATACTATTAACTCAATCATTACTTGGTTCTATAATGAACTTGTAGAATCAAATAATAATCTTCCTGGTGGTGGTGTTATGGATGAACCTGTCGCTTTTGGTGAAGATGTAGACGAATATGAATATGATATCTATTTTGATTATTTTGGTGATCAACTTGTATAATTAAATTAACTATTTATTATCGGGACTGATAATATTTTAAGTTTATTCTATTTATACATTTGTTATCCACTTAAGTATAAGTTCGCCATAATTATCATCTTCTCCATAAAAAATAGGAATATTATCTTCTTCGAAATTTTCAAGAATTATTTCCCATTTATAAGGATATTTTTTAAATTGTGTTTTCAACCAATTATTTACACTGAATGCATATTCAATCTCAATTTTATTGAGAAATTTCTTTTTATAATATTTAATAAAACCCCATGCCGCTAGGATTTTTGTATCTGCACTTCCAGCACAATGTTGATGTTTTTTTTCTAATATTTTGAGAATTGGTTTCCTAGATTTATCCTTAAATTGAATAAAAAATGCTTCATCATGATGTCTAGAAAGTTTACCTCGTGTTTTAAACTCTGTGAAATGATTAAAATATTTTTTTATTCCACCTTGAGAAAATTTATGAATTGTAAAACCTGGAAATTTTATCTCCATATAATATCCAAATATGGTGTTTTTATCTAATATAATTTTTTTCCATTCTTTACTACAAAATTTATCAAAACACGTTTTCTCTTCATATGCTTTACCATTTTTATTAGTTTGAGAACCACCAGCACCAGTACCTCTATTTACTATACCAGTTTTACATGTTTTAACTTTTAGAGTTTCTACTGATTCATCTTTTTCATCATCTCTATCTGTTTTAATAAATTTTTTTGTTTCCTCTTGAGTTTCTACTGGTTCATCTTCTTTCATATCATCGTCAGTATATTTAATGTTTACTTTACGTGCTTGATTTTTATGAACACCACAAAAGCCATTTTCTTTAGCAGGATTTTTACAATTTTTCCCATTAGATTTATATTTACCTTTACATTTTCGCATATCAGTAATTTTTGTATTTTGATCTGATTCATTATTTTCGATTTTAATCTCCTCTTTTTCTTCTTCTTCCGTTTCTTCATCGTTAATAAGTTCATTTTTTATTAAAACTTCATTAATAGTTCCTCTAGACGATGCTTTCGCACTTATACTTCTCATAACGCTAATATCAAATATAATATAATCACCATATAATTCTCTAATTTCAGTACAATCGGAATTTGATAAAAATGTTGTATATTTTTGTTTTTTAAATATTTCAGATAATTCATTTTGTTCTTCAACCGCAAATTTATTTGCAGTATATGTAGTAAATTTAGAAGTATCTGTTGGATAATATGGTGGATCTAAATAAATTAATACTTTTTTACTTTTATCAGTAAATCTATTATTAACATCTTCTAGGATATTTTGATACGTATTGCATAAAATTTCTATATTATTTTCATTCAAATATTTAGAAACATTTTTAAGTAAATCTTCATTTACAATACTCGGATTTTTATAATCTCCAATTGGAACATTATATCGTCCTTTTTTTTTTCCTCCTTGATTTTCTCTATACATACCATTAAAACCAGTTCTATTTAAAAAAATAAATAAAGCAGCAATTTCAATATTTTTATCAGATGATTCTCCAGAACCAATATTATTTTCATAAAATTTAATTTCATTATATCTATCTCTTTTTTTATAAAAATATTTTTCCCTTTCAGTTAAAATATTTTTATTATTTTCATCTTTTTGACGTTTTCCATTTTTATCTTTTGGTTTCGGAGTTTTGGCTGGATATTCATCTTGCCATTTTTTCAATAATTTAATTAATTTGTCAACACTATTTTGGACTATTTTATAAGTAATAATTAAATTAGCATTAATATCAGCAACAACCGCATTTTTAGGCTGAAGTTTGAAAAGAACTGCACCTCCTCCTAAAAATGGTTCTACATATAGGTTATCATATAGGTCTTTAAATTTAGGAATAATTTGGTTTAATACTCGCCCTTTTCCTCCTGTCCATTTAATAAAAGGTTTAATTTCTTGAACCATGTCTTTGATATATAAAACTATCTTTCTATTTTAATATATATTATTATACTCAAATGGAATTATTTGCATTTGTACCGTTATGTGAAGGTAATTATGGGTTTAGGGTTACAAATTGTATTTACCCACCTAATTACAGATTTCATAATAAAAGAAAACTATTTGCGATTTTAGAAAAAACCGATGTATATGAATTAAGATATATTATATGGAAATATTTACATAAATATAAATGTGGTGATGGGAATTTAGGTCTTGGTATTATTGGTTGTGAAAATGAAACAGTGCCAGTTACTTATTGTATAGAACGAAAAAACAGATACACTCAAAAAATATTTTTATGTAAAAATTGTGCTCATAAACTTGTATTTTGTTAATTATCTAGACCTGTAGATATTTGTTCCATAATTGTATTTTTTAAAAAACCTATATGATATTCAAAACACATTTTAGAGATATATTATAATAATGAAGGAAGAAATGTTTTTCATTCTTACTTCTTTTGTTTTGGTGTAACTAGACCTCTCTTTTCTTGTAACATTCTAAGTTGTGCTCTTGCTGGAGTAATTTCATTAAAAACACAATTTTCATCAAATTTATATTGAGTATGAATTGCATCTCCCCCCTTATCCCGTCTTTTTTTTATTGATGCCAGTGTAAATTTATTAGTATTAACTGGGAAATAATTTAATTTCATAAATTCGTCATATAAATCTTTATCTTTTTTACATCCAGTTAAATTCTTTTTACCTTTTTTCTTATCTTTTCCTAATAATTTTATGTAAAAATCTAATCTTAAATATATATTAAACATTTTACTACCCCATATACCCGTTGTTATTGGATCTGAGTTGTTAAAAATTCTAAAATATGCATCAGGTTTAGTTCTAGCATATGTATATAATTCATTAAAACTATCAGCACCAATGACTGGACCACTAAAAGTCATTAAAATAGTTTTTCCTTTTGTTGTTGGATTAAATAAAAATGATAAAATTGTTGTGAGTGGTGAACCTAAAGAATGGCCTGTAAAAAAGTAATTTGGGTCGGAATTAGTTAATCCTGCTTCACGAAAAACATCTAAAGATTCTTCAATTGTTCTAAGACCAACAGCACCCCATCTTGCTGTAAAATCCGCAAAACCTGGATGAGTTTTTGGTGGTTTCATACATTTTTCAGATTGTTCTTTGTCATCTAAAATATAAATTGGACTTTTCCCTCTATTTTTGATACTTAATACTTGAAAATCAATCATCCAATCTTTAGCACTACTTGAACCTTTCATACAGATAATTACATTAATTGTTTTATCATCATTTATATAATAAAATACTGTTCCACTTGGAGAACAAGTTGCTTTATTATATCTAATACAAATAACTTCATAATAGAGTTTTTGTTTTGGATTAATATTTTTATCAGCAGTAAATTTAAGATCTTTAACATTTACATATCCACACATTTCCATTAATTTATGAATATTATCTTGATCTTTTGGAAGTAGTGGTGGTTTAAAACCTCGATCAAGATTCCATAATTTTTCCCAATTATTTCCTAACATGTTATATGAAAGACCATTTACAACAACCATTGTTGGAAAAATAATTTTTCTATAAATATCACCAATATTAGTACTATTTATTGTTCTAGAATCTAATCTTTGTTTAATATCATCGAAATTTTTATTTGGTTCATTAAGACCATCATAAGTATATGTATTTAAGTTATTTAACATAAAATTAAGACAATAATTCATATGCTTATAATCTAGTACAGTTTCACAATCATATTTATTAGCACAACCATCATCTAAAGGTATATTTGGAATAGATTTAGTTGTAATCTTTGGTATTTTTGCTTCCCCCCCTCTTTGATTTTTTTTAGAAGCATAATATTTTAATAAATTTTTTCCAACTTTTCCCTTAGTAGAAACATTTCTTTTTGTTTTTGGATTAATCAAATACATTTATATATAGTTTTAACTTAGAAATTAAACTCTGAAATTTATGTAAAAATTGTGCTCATAAACTTGTATTTTGTTAATTATCTAGACCAACTATTCCATCTAGATATATGACAATTACTATCTGGATTAAACATTATATCATTATAAAGTGTTACAATCCAATGATTTTCAACACCATTTTTTCGTAAGTCCATATATTTCATTGATAATTCTTTTTGGACATTTCTGGAATATAATTGCAGTCTTAGATTTCTACTATGATCAAGTATATGTAAAAGATATGCAACTCGTAATTCTTTTTTTATACAAGAGTTACATCTTCTTTGACAAGAACAAGAATCTCTAATTCTATTAGTCATCCCACAACCACCAATATATGATTTAATTAAACCAATAACATCATATAAAAATATTGGATATTCATTCGAATTATATCTATATTCCCTATGTTTATCAGCAATGATTAAAATAAGACTTTGAATTTGATAAGGTAATGGATTATATTTAATAAGAAACTTTTCTAATCTTCTTTGAAAAAGTCGTAAATCTTCATTAATCGTAAATTTATATTTAATAAATTCTAACTCAGTTGTAAAGTTTTGGGCATAACTAAATTTAAAAACTAATTTTAAAATATCATCTGGTAAAGGTTCTTTAATATCAGGTGTAGAAATATTACGATTACCACTTGCAGCCATGTTATATAAACGCCGACATCTATAATTTAAACGTCTTCGTTTAAAACCGGGTTTCCACGCCATTCTTGTAATGAAATCAGGTAAAATTCTTCTTTTACGGCGATTTCTATTAGGATTGTTATTATTATAATCCCTATTTTCCATATTTAATATGTTTTAATAATTAAACATTATAATCTATTTTAATATATCTTTTTATAATAAATTTTATAAGTATATATGATATGAATATATGTTTAATAGGATAAGTTATAGATATTTAAATAAAATTATTCCTAAATTTTCTCAAAAATATATTAGGAAAAATAATTATATGGTTAATCTAACAAAAAATGGATTAGAATTTGATAATGATTATTTTGTATCTCATCAAGAATCTAGATTAAACTGTAGATGTTTTAAATGTTGGTATAAATTTAATCAAACTCGAAACAATGATTTAGCAGAGAATATTTTAATTGATGAAATTACAGAAATTGATGATAAATATATTCATTTAAAATGGGATGATGGGCATCTTGGTAAATTCCCAACAAATCCTTCATCTGCTTTTTTAGATGTAAAAATCAATACCAGTGAAGAACTTGACTTTTGTATGAGAAAAAATTCTAAATTACATATTTGGTCTTATCCAGTTGATGATATGTATAAAGAATTTAAATTTGATGAAATTAAAAATAATCCAGAAATTCTTAAAGAATGTTTAATTCAATTAACTAAATATGGTGTTGTAAGAATAAAAGATTCTCCAGTTGAACCAAATATAGTAACTAATATACCTGAATTACTTGGATTAGGGCCTATATGGGGAACTGTATTCGGTTCACCTTTTGTTGTTAAAAATAAAAAGGAAGAGTCAATAAACCATGCATATACTGAAAATGCTTTACCATTACATACTGATGTTCCATATTATACACAACCACCTGGCGTTTTTCTATTTCATTGTATTTTAAATGAATGTGAGGGTGGTGAATCTTTTTATGTAGATAGTTTTGCATGTGTGAATGATTTTAAGGAAAAAAATCCTGAAGAATTTAAAATTTTATGTAATACTGAAGTTACTTTTAGAGATTTACAACAAGATTGGCATCTAGTCACAACACATCCAATAATTCAATTAAGTTCAAATAATGAAGATATAGTTGCAGTTTATGATAATCATGTAGCAAGAGATGGATTTAATTGGTTAACTAATAATTTTGAATTAAGAAATAAATGGTATAAAGCATATTCAACATATAGAAAATTTGTTGAAGATCCTTCAAGAAGATTTGTATTTAAGATGAATCCAGGAGATTTAACAATTTTTGATAATTGGAGAGTATATCACGCTAGAAATAGTTTTAAGGGTGATAATAGACATATGGAAGGTTGTTATGTTGAATGGTCTCATGTTCGTTCTAAAATATTATCTACTAAATAATAATTGACTCTTTCTTTTTCTTTTTCTTTTTCTTGCTCTTTTTTGTTGTAAAACCGTTATTATCTGTTTTTTCAATTGGTCTTTCAATTTCGACTTCATTAATTTCTGTACTTGGTTGTTCGGATTCTATACTAGAACTTAAACTAGTTGATGTTCTTACAAGTCTTGAATATTCATAATCATAGTCTTCACTATCTGATTCTGAATACCAAGGGTTTCCAGTCCATTTATAACTTTTATCAGAAACTCTATACGCATATTTTAAAAATGTTCTATAATCAACATCTGCCTGAGTTCCACTAATAAATGTTTTATAAACATGGATTAAATTTTTTTTATGGGCGTAAGCCCAAGATTCAAATGATATTGACATAATATTAAATTATGTATTTTAATTAGTATATATTTTAGTATAATGTATAATATTTAAATAATATACGCAAAATATTAAATTCTTTTACATAACGGGCAAGTAAAATTAACTTCAAACCATCTATTTATACAATCTGTATGAAATAAATGGTCGCATCTTAATTTTGCAATTTTCATTCCATCTCTGAAAATTTCCAAACAAATAGAACATTGTTCATCATTATCATAACAATCATAATCAAATATCTTCATTACTTTAGTAATTAATTGTTCTTTTACCCATTCCTTGATTTCATTTTTTTGTCGATCATTTTGTGCTGTACACCATCTCCAAGCAACTTGTTGTTTGACATTCTCTATCTTCTTTCTTAATAATGCACAATTTGTATTTATCATTTTAATATCATCATCTATTAATGGTGGTATTTCGATATTTAAGTTTTCGGCTATCGTAAGAATTTTAGGTAAATTTTTTGCTTTATAAGCAGTTGTTGCATCTTTAAATATTTCATGAAGTTGTTCATCATCACATTTATCTGGGTGAGTTTTTTTTGTAATTTTTCTATAGAGACGATTTAAAATATCCGAATTCATATCCTTTAATTCTTTTTCTTCTTCAAGTAATTCTTGTTTCATTTCTTCATCAGTTTCCTCTGGTTCAAATAAATTAATATCTTCTGGAATTAATTCACTAATAAATCTTTTTACATAATCTTCTGAAATATTATTAACTTCATCTAATTCACAATCTAGATATTTGAACTCTAATATCATTCTTCTAGTTCTTAATTTAGATAAATCACTATCAGACATAGTCTATTTAAGTTAGATATAAAATAATTTATATAAAATAACTTAACTTATGTTCTAATATCAGCAACATTTTCATTAGCATCACCAAAACGATTTAAATATATATAGACATCTGTTCCAATTCCTTGAATCGAGCAAATAATTAAATCTCCTCCAAAATATCTAGCATATATTCTTGATAAACCTAAACCGTGTCCATATCCAGATAATTGTAATTCTCTATCATCTTTTCCTTTTGATCCTGAAGTTGTATATGAAAAACTAAATACTTTATCCATTAAATCTCTTGAAAATCCACCACCTCTATCAGAAATCTTAATAATAAAATCTTTATCAGATACACTAGTTTTAATTTTAACTGGTTTAGAACATCCATTAAATTCAGCAGTAGCTTTACCAGCATTTTTTAAAACTTCAAGAACAATATAAAATAAATGACTTGGAACATATAAAAATTCTGATTGTTTTTCAGTAAATCCAAAATCAAATTCTAATTCTTGACAATAAACACCATCAACCATTTCAATCACTTGATGTGCTGCATCTTTAATAATAGTATGTGGATCACATTTAGTATTAATCATTCCCACATGTGTATCTTTAATCGATTTCTGTTGTACTGTAACATGTTGTCCTATTAAAAAACGAATACCAATACGAGAATTATAGAAATTTTCAAGTGTACTATCAATATGGCGAATATCTTTTAGAAAAGTATGTTTATCTTTATTTTCTTCTCTAAATAATTCTAAAGCATTGGAAATATTATATTCAATATTCATTCCATCTTCTTTAATTTGTTTAAGAGTTTCTGTAAATTTTTTTGATTTTTCAAGATCATTTGGTTCTTCGTGAGTAATTAATCTATCAAATGATCTTAGATAAACATCATAGACATCTTGCATTGGTACAGTTTTAGATACATCATATGGTAAATTTTCTAATTCAACTGCCCTTTGAGCTAAACGAATTGGTAATTCTTTATGTAAATATAAAGATTGTTGTGTAATAGTAGTCGGACATTTTTGTTTTCCGTAATTACAAACATAGTTTAATTTTAATGGATTCGGATTTTTTGTAGCAAAATGCTTAACTGTACTTAATAATCGGAGCATAGGAGTCTTCATCTTGAAGTTTATTATTATATTATAATACAAAAATCTTAATTCAAAATTGATTTAATAATCAATAGTTTAAAGATAAAGATATATATATTAAATAATATAGTGTTAAAATGTCTTCTACAAAAAGAATTGAACGTGAATTAGTTGAAATTACTAGGTCTCCACCTGCTAATTGTAGTGCTGGACGTGAAGGCGATGACTTATTTGAATGGAGAGCAACTATTATGGGACCTTCCGAAAGTCCTTATCAAGGTGGTATTTTCTTTCTTAGTGTAAGTTTTCCTCAAAATTATCCTTTTAAACCACCAAAAATAAAATTTTTAACTAAAGTATATCACCCAAATATTAATGCTAATGGTAATATTTGTCTAGATATTTTAAAAGAAAACTGGAGTCCTGCTTTAACTATATCTAAAGTTCTTTTATCCATTTGTTCTTTACTCTGTGATCCTAATCCAGATGATCCATTAGTTATTGATATAGCACAACAATATAAAAATAATTATCCAAATTTTGAATTAACTGCTGGTGAATGGACTCGTAAATATGCTTCACTTTAAAAAAATAATATATATTAAATTATTAAAGATGTTTGAGTTTATAGTATCATGTTTGCCTGTTGGTTATCAAGTTATAATTTGTATTATTGGTGGAATTGTTTTATGGAATATATTAAATGAAGAAAATAATGAAAATAATGAAAATAATGAAAATAATGAAAATAATGAAAATATAGAAAATATAGAAGAGAAAATAGAACAAAATAATGATTCTAATCAACAACAATTTTTATCAAAAAGCGTATATACTGAACAAAATAATGATTCTAATCAACAACAATTTTTATCAAAAAGCGTATATACTGAAGATAATAATATTAAAAGAGAAATCCAAAAAGAGATGAATATAAAACCAGGAATTGATAATGCTATTATTACTAATTTTGAATTAAATACTATTTACTTCAAAGAAAAAAGAGGCAATAAAATTATAACTGGTATATATTGTATTAGTAAAAATGATCTAAAAAATATAGATCAAGATAAATTAACAATTGAGAAAGAACTTTTGATTAAAGATTTTTTTAAAACAAAAGAATTATATAATAAATTTATTGAAGATAGAGAATATGATGGTATATCTAGTAATAGATTAACTAGATCTTTTCCTAATTATTTTTAATAATATTTATAATGTTATATTCAAAATATAATATTGTAGATTATTACTGCTTCCTATAAGAGATTATCTTCTTCTATTCATGTAATATTTCATTAATCTATTACTAGAATTATTTATTGTTGGGGAAATATTCATAAATGGAGAAGTATTCATAAATGGAGAAGTATTAGTAAAATCTTCGACCATATCAAGAAATTTATCTGCTATTGGTTTATTAGCAGGTATAATATCAGCCCCAACACTTCTATCTATCATTCTATTTTCTTGTATTACTTGCTCACCTATTTCGTCACAATCATTTTCAACCCAAATAGTCATTGTTAAATTACCACTTTGTAAATTATTTAAATCAATATCATTTTCATATATATACACAAATGTATTTCCTCTTTTTATTTTTGTAGTATTTACATCAAGTTCAAATACTTGCAAATCATCATCATATATTTCAGATAATAGATTATTCTTCAAGTCATTTTCTAAAATATCAATTTTCTCTTTAAGACTAGTATTATATTCAAGTTTTTTTGTGTACCAATTTATTTGTATATTACCATCCGTTTCATCCCTATCTTTGAATATACCAATTTCATTTCCATCCTCGTCGTTTTTCGGGGTTTTATTTGTAGTATGTAAAGCATTCGCTTCTGTTTTTAATGTTTCGATAGATTCGGCTTTAGTATTAAACTTAGTATAAATAGTATTTATGTCATCTAATGCGGCATTCAACTGGTTTATGTAGAGATCCCCGCCTTCATTGGAGTTGGCATTTTCATCGGCAGTAAAATCAGTAGTATAATCATACTTATAAGCAACAGGTGTTGATGTAATTGTATATTTAAGTTTTCCATTCCATTGAGGATCATTTCCACTCTGATGGTTAATCACGTTGCTTAATTTAACTTTTAATTTATCAGGTGCAGTAGTAGTTATTACTTCATAATGTTCGAATACAGGTGTTGGAATGTTAGGTTCTCTGTTTATGTTATCTCTATATGCACAATTTAATTTGAAAATTTGTTCAATATCATCTTTTGATGCATAATTTAGTACAATAATTGATAAGTTTCTAAGATTCCATTTGTTTTCTGGTGAAGTCAGTAACTTAGTCAATTCAGGATTAACTAAAGTAGCTGCCTCTTTATTACTATATACGTTTTCTCCTCTTATATAGAAGAAATAAGCAGCAAGAAATATACTTATAAGAATACCAAATGCGATTAATAAACCTTTCCAAATTGTATATGTTATATTTGGACACATTGTTACATCAACTATAAATTTATATGACCAATTAAATCTTACGAATGCAATTAAGCCAAATAAAATAATAAATAATGTTAACAATGGTATGATAGCATCTCTTAAAACTAAATATGTAGATAATTTTTTAATATTAAAATCTGTTTGATTATAATAATAATTTAATTTATTAAATTTTGAATCTTTATATAAATAATATTTTTTTTTTTCATAATTTTGTCTTGTTTTATCTGATCTACTTTTAAGTTCTTTTACCCATTGTTTTCTATGCTTAATTAATGTTTCTTTGCTATCATAATCTTTCGTCTCTTCATTCATTAATAACCATGATGGAAGTGGATTAATAATATCTTTTCGGTCGGATTTTTTTTCGCTTGTAGGGTGATAATGGCTATATAATGTTTTATCTACAAAAAGTATTACTTTTCCTGTATCTTGGATATACTGTACCTCACTTATCTCATATCTGGAAGCATTTACACTATTTTTACCATAGTCATTATGATCAGGAAGCCAGTATGTAGTAGTGGGCGTAGATACTACTCCTTTACAAGGAGTAGTATATTGCTCTTCTGGTGGTACTAATATCTTGTTACCATCATCTAATTTAAACCCATTAACATCAGTTTCATATCTATTAACTGTATTTGTTTCTTTATTTGCCTCATATTTTACATAATTATTACCATCTAAATGCCATTTGACTGCTTTACCGTTGGCATCTGATTTATATATGATATCTCTAACAGTTGGGATATCAAGATATCCTTTATATAAAACAGAACTTTCTTCTTCTTCTTTTACTATTTTTTCATTAAGCCTTGTTATTTTTTCTGTTAATTCCTGAATCTTTATTTTGTTTTTTATTCTTGTTTTTTCTTTTTCCGCTTCAAATCTTTCTTCTTCTAATCTTATTTGTTCTTTTGTTTTAATTTTAATTGTTGTTGGTGCTTTATCATTACTACCATCCTCACTGTATTTTGGATGATTAATCCAGCGTTCATGCCACTTATTAGGAGATGTGGCTTCTATTTTTCCAGATTTATAAATATTAGATCCATATCCATTTTTATTAAGTTTTTTATAAATTAAGTCAAATAAGGCATCATATTCGTTTTTAAACTTATCCTTATTTTGACTACTACTACATTGATCTAATGCTAAATCAAGAAGAATAAAATCACGATTTGTTTCTGGACGTAAATTTTCTTGTTCCTGAATAATTATTTGGGCGGCTGTTTTTGCGGCTGTTGCTTTAGTTTTGTCGTCCGCAGTTTTTTCATTATTATTTTTGTCTGAGATTATGATTTCTGCTAAATCAATTATTATTTGATTTTGTTCTGCTTCTCCTGCTCTTCTTATTTCCACGTCTTTCCTTGCTATTATTTCTTCGTTTACTAATTTTTGTGCATTTTTTGCTATTTCTTTGTCTTCGGCGGTTTTTTTACTATTTTCTGTTGATAATATGATGTCTGCTAAATGAATTATTAATCTATTTTTTGCTATAATTGTTTCTATTTCTATATCATATCTATTTAACCAGTTATTCATCTGATTTAATATAACATCCATTTTCTCATGAACAAAACTATTTTTTGTAGCATACCATTTCCCATCCGTTCCATAACTAACATTTAATTTAAAGTATCTTATACCATTATTTAATTGTTCTGTAATAGAATCAGTAGTGGTTAAATGCCAATCAGCAAGTGCTCGGTGTTGTAGAAAATAGTTATAAATATAAAAATTCCAACCACATGCAGAACCGATTCTATTAATCTCATTAAGTAAATACATCTTAATTTTTTTTCCAGCACTAAAATTTGAACCAGGTAATATAACCTCATTTATTCTTTTATTCAAAAAAATTTGTTGATATGCTGCTTTATCAGCATCAGTATCATTATTATCATATTGATTATTTACAATTTTAGTAATCCATCTAGTATCTCCTTCTACATCATTTACATTTGATTGTACGGGAGAATCAATAATTGGAGGAGTAATTAGAGTATTATCAGTTTCTTCGTCATTACCAGTAGTACCAGTAGTACCAGTAGTACCAGTAGTACCAGTAGTACCAGTAGTACCAGTAGTACCAGTAGTACCAGTAGTACCAGTAATATTATTATTAGTACCCTGGACTAAATTACCATTATCAACTACCCAATCATCAGCATCAACATCATCAACATCAACATCATTATCATCAGGAATAGTATATTCTATTCCATCACTAATATCGTTCATTCCAAGAGAAGTAAAACTAATCATTATGTAACTATATATTTAATAAAAAGATATATATTTTGTGTTAATTGCTAGTTTCATGATCATATTCTAATTCATGTATTTGTAATGGACAATTTCTACCAATACGTTGTGCCCTTCCAATAATTTGTGTTTTAGTATCAGCATCCATTTTATGAAATATTATAATATCAGTTGTCATTTGTAAATTTAATCCATTTCCATAATATTTAGCATCTAACATCAAAACTTTAATAATCCCCTTATCATAATTATTTATTATTTTCTTAATAATATCAGGTCTTCCACATAATTTTTTCCATTTAATTTCATTTTTATATAAATGATTTAAAATTTGATTGAAAGAATAATTAGAAAAGATTAAGAATTTTCCATTTGGTTTATGTTTAATAATATTAATTAAATTATGTATTTTATCATTTTTTCCCCATTTATATTCTTTAAATTGATTCTCAATATTAGATGTTTTTATAAAATTTATATCTATTTTATCTAAACAGTAAGGACATTTGTTAGTTAGTTTTAATGAATTATTTAAACAAGTTTCACAAAATTTTGTTCCACAACATAATGTTTGAGATTCTTGTTTAGTAATTCTATCTTGACAAATACAACATAATGAATATAATGATAAGTTTGTTTTTAAAGTATTTAGTTTTTTTTCTTTATCATTTTTTGAATTACGATATCTTGTAATTTTTTTTTTGAGAGAAGTTATATTTTCTTGTAAAAAATTTCGATTTAAATAGTTTGTTGAATTTTTTTCAAAATCTGCTAATTGTTTGTTTATTGATAATATTCTTTTTGAATAATTATTAATTTGTCGTCTTAATCTTATAATTAAATATTGAATAATATTCATATTGTCCGTATTATATGAATATAAATTAGTTTTCAAATATGTTATAGCACCAGATATATCGCCAGCATTTAATTTTTCCAAAAGAGTTTTTCCAATACAATCTTTGATAGCGTATAACCATAGTGATGGAGAACATTTGTGTATATGATATACTGGTATTGGTATATTTCCAGTAAATGAGTCTTTAATAAAATTATTATTTGTTTTAATAACTAAAGCATTTTTTAATGCTTTATAAATAGTAAAAGTAGAAGTATATTCTAAATTTCTAAATATATTTCTAATAAAACCTTGATTTTTATGTGCTTCTAATCTTTCATATGTTGTAGTGACAAACCATAAAAAATCACAAGATATTGGCATACTATTTGGAAGATTAATACTATCTGCTTCATCTATAATAATTCTAGACCATTTGTAATTTAAACTGATTTGAGCTAAATTATTATATTTATTAGCATTACATAATATGATATCATATTCTTTAAAAATATTCATATCAATTTTATCTCGTTTTGTTCTAATTGGATAAACTTTTAAGTTAGTCATGTTTTTAATATCATCTAACCATTGATAAAATAATGAGTGAGGAACAATAATCAAATTAGATGGAATATAATTTTTAATTATAGAAGTTTCTGTAATTTTTGTATATGATTCAATCTGTTCAGTTGGTGTTATATTAGCATATTTAATTGTTTTTGTAAAATATCCCTGAATTATATTTAAAATATCATAACAGATTTTATCATTTAATCTATCTTTAATAATTTCTTCTTCTTGTTTCATAATCTTTTTACATATATCTTTGATACAAGTATATTTCATATCAAAATGAGGAATAGATATTGGACAAATAGCAATTAAAGATAAAATATTTAATGTTTTACCTGAACCAACATTGTCAGCCAATACTCCAATATTAATACTGGTTGTATATTTTATTTCTCTTCTTAACATTCCTGTTCTAAAACTTCTTTCTGCTCGTATTCTAATAATATTATTCAATTCTTTACAAGCCATTGCATATACAGTAGAACGTTGGTGTTCTTTTAAAGGTATTTTTATATTTGGTGGTCTATAAGTTTTTATTTTAGGAGAAGATTTATTCAACAATTGTACATTATCATATGAATAGTATAAGTCTAATTTTGATTCAAATGAAGATGTACACATTGTTTTTATATGTGTATTTATATTTAATAATTTATTCCATATAATTTTATCAATTTTATCATTATGTAAATTCTTATTTTTAAAATTGTTATAAAAATTATAAAAGGAAGCATCATCACACGATTCAAATAAAATATTTAAATAATATTGATTCATTGAATTTTTGCTATTATTAATAATAGATTTAGGTTGAGAAGATGAAATATTAGAATTCATGAGATTAAATAATTAATATATATTTAATATCAATGAGTATTTAACTTAAAAGGGTTTATTTTTTTACCAAAATTTTGGTAAATTATTAAAAAATCCTTTATTTTCCTGTTTTTTAGATTGTTTTTTAGATTGTTTTTTAGATTGTTTTTTAGATTGTTTTTCATCTGTTTTTTCAGATTTTTTTTTGGATGCTTGTTTTTTTTGTTGTCTCTCTTTTGGTTCAATATCTATAATATTCATTTCTTTTTCTAAATTAATATCTGCTTCATTAGCATATTTTTGAATTTGATTATTAAGTTTATGTAATTCTTTTTTAATTATTTTCAAATCGTCATCATTTACAACAATTTTTGTATTGATTTCTTCTCTTTCTTTTTCTACTTTAACAACTGTTTTGTTATAAGCACTTTCAATAACAGCACATTTTTTTTCAACTTTTCTTCTTAAAGATTTTTCTTTAGTTGCGATTTTCATTAATTTATCTGTATCTTTTTTACAAGCATTGAAATCAGCAGTCATTTTTTGTAATTCTTCATGTTTTTGTCTTAACTTTGTTGTTAATTCAGAGTTTTCTTTTGATAAATCTTTAATTCTTCCAAGTAAAGTATTTCTTTGTCTATTTAATTCTAAGACTTTTCCATACGCATCAGATATTAAATTATCAACATCAACAATCATTCTACCAGTTTGAAATGACATAAGACGATCATATGGTAAAGGAAATTGTTTATTAAATTCTTTAATTTGTTCATCTATACCTACTTTATCTCTATTAATAATTCTGAAATATGCTGAAAAATATTGATCTTTATCAAGAACTTTGTTTTTAGAATCCTTTTTCATATTAAATACAAGTAACGGAAAATCATTAATAAGTTTATCTATAATTTCTTTTTGGTACTTTATTGGTAATGACATATTATTATTATAATAAATAACAATATTTTATTACTTTTTAAATTTTTAATATAGACTTAAATTTTTTGATTTTTCCTTGCTACTAGGTTTGATTTAAATGTATCTAGTCTGGTATCTAAGTCACTGATTTTTTGGGAAACTTTTTTTGTTTCTGCTTCAGAAATACTATTATATCTTTGTAAAATATTTTTTAACATTATTCCAACATAAATTTTTTTCTGTTTTTGTAAAATATTATTTGCCTTAAGTTCTTTTTGAATGTTTTCAATATTACTTTTAAAATTTTGTTTAACATTATTCATATTAGGTGTCTTAGTAGTTGAAGTTTGTTCTGTCATATTCTATATTAAAAAAGCAATATTTATTTTTTACTATATATTGATAAATTTTATTCTTATTATAATTTAAATGATAACCAATTTGCTTGAATTTTTATATACTCCTAAAATAATACTTTTTATTAGTATTATATTAACAATAATCTATTTTTGTGGAACCGAAAATGTATATTCACAATATCAAAATCTTTTCTATATCGGTGGTTCTATCGTAAGTTTGATTACTATTTTCGGTATGGGAAAAATAATACCTAAATTAAGAATTGATATTAAGCAACAACATGCTTAAAATTTTGGAAAGATATTTTCAACTGGTGAAAATTTTAAAATTTAATTTTGTTTGATAATATTTTTTTCATATCTTCAATACTTCCTTTTAATTTTATATATTTAATTCTATTTCCGAAATCAATTAATTGGTCTTTATTATTTATTTTTTCTAATTTTGCTAAAATTAATAGTTTTAATAAAGCAGTTAGTTGTTCTCTATCATCAGTGGTGATATATTGTTTTTTTATATTATTATAATATAAAAGAGTAATTATTTCTTGATTGTCAAAATTTTTAAATAATTTTTCATTAGAAGTAAATACAATTTTATTATTACTGAGTGGTTTTAAAACTGCTCTAATTTTCATTTTTAAAGGTTTTCGGATACTACCTCCTAATTGATGTGTAATATTTTCTACAATCATTCCTCCACCTTTTATCAACATAATATTATTTAATTTAGCCTTCATCATTTTTAAAGCATCTTCAACAATTTGTACTTCCTCTTGTTTTTTTTCTAATTCTGCAGTTGTTTTTAAATATTCATCTTTTTTTTTATTAAATTGGACATTTAATCTTTCAATTGTGTTTTCAGTCTTTGGTAAAATAACTTTGTCAAGATTAATTATACTTTTTAAAAGTTGGGTGTGAGCATAAGTTTCATCTTTATTCTTTTCTTCAAGTGTATTAAGTTTTAATTGCATATCTCTCATAGACACTTTGTTTTCTTGTAATTTAGGGATAATTGTAATAACTTGTCCTTTTAAAGATTCAAGATTTTCTCTTAAAGAATCTATTGCTTTTTCTTTTGTTTCAACTTCTTCTAATTTTTCATTATATTTTTTTAATAATGTTTCGTAACTTCCTGTAACAATTTTAATTAAATTAATTGTATCACTTGCTTTAGAACTTATTATCTCAGTTCCAAAAATAAGATCATCTTGTAATGTACCAATATCAGTAGTATCTCTATTAAATTGTCTTAATAATTGAGATAATCTTGGTAATATAGTTAAATCTGGTGAGATATATAAAGGCCAAAAAAGAGACCAATCAGTATCAATCTTTGATGAAACAAAATTTTTTAATTCAGTAATATTAAGTTCAGGGACGTGATCATCATTAAAATCATTAGTTATTTGTAATCTTTGTCTAAATACTTCAAGATCTTCTTTAGTATATCCTTCTTGTTCAAGACAACTAATATATGTATAACTTAAATTTTGTCTTAAATATTTTATAACATTCTCTGTTAAACCAGTAAATAATCCAAAATTAATATTATTATTAATTACAGTAATAGAACCATAAACTAAATATTTAATATTTGCGGCTTGAATAAAAGAACTTCCTAATCCAAAAGAATCAATAATATTAGGAACACAATTTCTAAAATTTCTTTGTTTTAGTTTTTTAGATAAATTCATAATAGTTCCAGATAAAATTAAATAAGCTCTTCTATCTTCATCTACATCAAACTTAATTACATCCGAATTTTTCATTTTTAATGTTTTCATAATATTATCTCTCATAAATAATTTTTTGTTTACATTTGTAATATTTTCTTCAATTATAGAAATTACATTACGAATTTTAACAAATGCATTATAATTTAATTTGTATTCTTCACAAAATTGTACTTGTTTTTCAAATGTTTTAAATGTTAAGAATTTACCATATATTGCTAAAATAGATGAAACATCACTATTTATATCTAAAAGATTTTCTGGCATTGTAATTCCTACAACACTTTCGAGAGAACTACAAGTTGATAAAATAGCAGCAGCTCTAATACCAAACCATTTTTGTCCGTATGCAATTGATTCAAGAATAATTCTACCAAAACGTGGATTAATTTGTAATATAGCAAGTAAATCAGTTATAGGGGTAAAATATTGATTATCATCTAAACAACCAATAAGTTTTAAATTATCTACTGCGATTTCTATAAATTCTGGATCTGGTGGTGTAATAAACTCTTCTAATGTATCAACAACATCTTTTAAATTAACAAATTTTTCTCCAATATTTGGTTCAAGAACTTGAGTTAAAGATATTAATAAAAATTCAAGATTTTGTGTTAAAATTTTTGGTGTAGGGAATACTTCAAAATCTTTTAACTCTTTTTCTGAATATAAACAAATAATACGACCTTCATCTCTTCTTCCAACTCTTCCCCATCTTTGTTTTGCTTGTGCTTTAGTTATTCTTCCTTTTTTAATCATATTACAATCTCTAAATGGATTATATCTAACTGATAATTCATATCCAGAATCAATTACATAAGCAGCACCATCTATTGTAATTGATGATTCTGCAACATTAGTTGCTGTAACAATTTTACGAGTATATGGACCATCTTTTGCGTTTTTATATTTATCAATATGGATGGCATATTCTTTATTTTCATCATTAGATTTACCCGATAATTCTATACAAAAAGGTCTATATCCATTTTTTTCTATTTTTAATGTATCTAATTCTTCACATACCTTTTGTGCATCTTTTAATGTTGGGACAAACATTAAAATAGCACCTTCATTAAAAATTCGTTTTTGGAAGGTTTTTCTTTGAGTTAAAATTTTTTGAATTTCAATAACACCATCTTTAACATAATTCTGAGAACCCATTGTTAAAAAATTAAGTTCTGTTTTATATGGTTTTGCTCCAGAATATGTACTAACAATTGGATCAAATTCGTCAAAATAGTCACTAAATAATTTAGTATCAATTGTAGCACTTAAAACAATAACCTTTAAATTTTCATTATTTCGTAAAGCATTTTTTGATAAATATAATAATAAATCAATTTGAGTACTTCTTTCGTGTGCTTCATCAATAATAATAATATCAAATGTACCAGGTTTTAATAAATTTTTATCTGTTAAAAGAGTTGCATTAATAGTTCCATCTGTAGCATATAATAATTTGGTTAAATCTTCATCATATGAAGGTCTATCTTGTGAAACTTTTATTTTTTTACCTTTTACTTCAATTTCAGATCCTGCACCAATTTTTGAATTTCTATGTTTAAAACCAACTTCCTTTCCTAATTCAACATCTAATACTTTTGCAGCCCAATCTGCTGAATTTCTTGCTAACATTTGTTTAGGAACAGTTATAACGACTTTACCTTTATAATCAAGTGTATGTAAAGCACATTTAGGAACAATTACAGATTTACCTGCTCCAGTTCCAGCAGTTATAATATTTACACGATTTTCACTAATTTTTTTTATAATCTCATTACGATATTTTGCCATTGGTAACTTACTCCATGGTTTTGCTGATGTTAATGAATATATTTTATATTGTTTACTGTATGGTTCTTCAGTTAATGGATTTTTATTATAACCTTTATGATCTAAAATACCAATATTATTCCTATTAGAAAACATAATTTATATATTGTAATAGGATATTTTTTTATTATATAATAATCTGTGTTTAATTTTTTTTTGTACATAAACAATTTTTGTTAATTTTAAGTGTTGGAACTTTAGAATTTCTTGGAACAATTCGTAAAATAATTTTTGATTTAATACCTTTATGAATTGGAATTGTACAACCTCCGTGTTGAGCACCTTTAGTTTTAGTACATCTAGCTCTAAATTGTTCATAAAAATCACGACATTCATCATAAGGCATTTCTGTATTCTTTCCAATTTGTTTATTAATTTTATTATGTAATTTACATAACCATCTAGAAAGAGTTTCTCTATTTTTCATTACTTTCATTGTTAATTTAGTATCTTTTGCTTTGATATTCATAGCATAATTTTCACGACATTTTCCACAAGGAAGTGTTACTTGTAATAATTCTAAAAATTTTAAATAATCTCTTTTTTGTGCTGGTGTTGGTTTAATCGGATAATTAAATGTCATAATATGAAGAAATTGCCATATACAAGAGCCCCAAATATAAGTAGAAAATCCATTATTACTTTTATAATGTGATTCGTCAAATATAAATTCCTTTTTATCACCTTTTGTATTCATATTACTATATATTCTATATTAATATAAATAATTTTTCAAAATAATTAAAATTAGAATCCTCTTCCTCTTCCTCTTCCTCGACCTCTTCCTCTAGTAGATGGTCCACCTCTTCCTCTACCTCTACCAGATGATGCTCCTCTACCTCTACCAGATGATGCACCTCTACCTCTACCAGATGATGCTCCTCTACCTCTACCTCTACCTGGTGGTGGTGCTGGTGCTGCTCTACCTGGTGGTGCTCTACCTGGTGGTGCTGATGGTCCTTTACCTCTACCTCTTCCAGTTCTTTTTTTAGCAACAAATTTTATTTTTGGTTTTTTGACTGGGGTTGGTTTTTTAACAACATCATCTTTTTCTTCTTTTGCGACTCTTCTTTTTACAACTTTACCAACAGTAGATCTAGCAGCAGCTGCTTTGGCTAATCTGGCAGTATCTGCAGCTTTTTTTGCTGCTTTTTGTTCTGTTGCGATTTTTTCTTTTCTAGCTTTTTCTTGTGCGGCAGATTCTCCAGAATCAAAATGTCCAAAAGTAAATTGGATTAGACAACATGATTGATAATTTACCCATGGACTTTTAATATCTCTTAATCGTTTTCTGTAAAGCATTTGTGGTTTGACCCCAACTCCAAATAAGTATCCAGTTCTGAATTCAATATCATTAAGTTCTTTACTATCTATTTTAGTCCATTCACTATTTTTATCAATAGAAACTTTTTTATAAACATTTTTGCCATCAATACCAATCATAATGTTATCTTCACCAATAGCAATAGCGTTCATATTACCACTATTTTTTAATTCTTTCCACTTACTATTTCCACCAGAAAGAGAAATATCATTTTCTTTAAGATTAGCAAATGGAATAGTATATAATTTTTTATTGATATCAAGAGCATATATATTATCACCATACGAAGTAACATATAAAATATCTTTAAGTTTTAATGATTTCCAACTACTTTGAATACTATTACTTGTCTTTTGAAGTAAAATATTATCTGTGGAAATACCAAAGAATGTTTTTTGTGTTCTATTATAATGTATTTTCTTTGTTTTAATATTATTACCAGCATTAACAGGTGAGAAACTAGAAGTTTGCATTCTAACAGCAGTTTTTCTATAAAGAGTACCATCTTTTGAGTGTCCCATATAATATAATTTATCAGTAGTTCTGAGTTTAGAAGTTGCTGAAATACTAGATGCTTTCTTTGTTGTAGAACTGCTTGCTGAAAGATTTCCTGTAAGAGTTGCTGCTCTTGGACCTCCTCTTGCTGCGACTTTACTAACAAGTAATTTAACTAATTCAGTAAATTGTGTTTCTGATAATTTATATTTAGCCATAAGTTTCTTTTTCATTTCATCTGTTAGTTTAGGAGCAGAACCAGGAAGACTACCCATTTGTCCTGGAAGACCTGGTAATCCACCAGTTGAAACTCCTGCTAATTTATCAGTTTTAGTTCCTTTTTTAACTAATATAATTCTAAATAATTCTTTTTTTCCTTTTTCTTTAATGAAACATCCAATTTGATTATCTGCTCTTACAGAACAATATGATTTATCTTTAACTGCTTTAAGAGTAATTAATTGATTTCC
>Ga0310345_10001012_pt1 | contig 34026 bp, 56 predicted proteins | sample HC15DNA20500_MG_FD_204667 | JGI IMG/M metagenome (GOLD analysis project Ga0310345, IMG submission 204667) | Marine microbial communities from station ALOHA, North Pacific Subtropical Gyre - HC15-DNA-20-500_MG | ecosystem: Environmental > Aquatic > Marine > Oceanic | place: Pacific Ocean: North... | reverse complement strand
ATCATTCCCACCTGCAACAGTAATCTCCCCAGCAAATGTGGCTGAGCCTGAAGTGATGAGAGTTCCCTCAATAGCAGTTTCTCCTGATGCGTCTATCTTTATTCTTCGTGTTCCATTAGTCGCTATACCTATTTGGTTGGATGCAACTTTATATATTCCTGTATCTGTATCGTCATTAAAACAATAGGATGGATTCCCTACACTACCAACGTGAGCATATATCCTACTATCAAAATAAGTATCACCATCAAAAAATCTTACTTGTCTATTTCCTGATGCCGTTATTCCTAATGTATCAGCACTTACTCTATATACCCCTGTATTTGTATCACTACTAAAAGAAAAAGAGGGAGCAGATGTAGAACCATCTGCACCAAGAACAACTCCTGAAGTTGTAAGAGAAGTCAAAGTACCTACTGAAGTAATAGCAGATTGAGATGCACCAGTAACCGTAGCAGAAGTACCACTTGCGTTACCAGTTAAGTTTCCAGTTATCGCCCCTGAGAAACTGGCAGTTCCCGTTACAGTTAATTTCTCAGCACCGCTTACAGCCCCTCCAAGCCCAAGCGTACCCATTTGAAACCCAGTACCATCGTCATCAATCTTAGCAGGAGTTACCGCATCGTTTAGAATGTCAATCGTATTGACTGCATCCGTCCCCAATTCAACGGAAGTAATAACTCCCTGCCCAACACTGACAGCAACCTTACTCGGTTCATATCCGAAATATGCCATTAGGTTATCTCCATTATCGAAAGCAATACATCTACTGCGTTGCTCTCGGATGCAATTACCCGAACCTCCTCATCCTGATTCAGTACGATTTTATTTCCCGCCATAACTTCCAAAGCCCCACCCGCGGGAACTGGTGCGTCTTTCACAACATAATATTGGTCATTTCCTGAGTCGTAAACGCTCACGGAAGCCGTAACCGAATTGGTCAGTCTGTTTGCAAGGCTACACCCAATCACGATTGTTTTATATCCCGATGTGTTACCAACGGAATAGACTGATACCTCGCTCGTTCCGACCAATCGAGATTTATTACTTTTGAATGTATTTGCCATAATTTATCCCAATGCTATTGCAAGAGCAGTTGCCTCGTCGCTTACAGCGTTTGCGTCAGGGACTTCACGAATAGCACTTGCAGAATCCTTAAAATAGATTTTGCTTATGTCAGCGTGATAGTTTAACGCAATTTCACCATTTGACAAATCACCCGTGCTTGGCTTGATATTCCCAGCCGAGGAGTTGCTCTTGTTCTTAATTAATATTGTATTCGCCACTAAAAAGTACCACCATCAAGTGTAGCGTTATCAACACTCGCACAACTAATACCAGCCAAAGCATATCCACTTGCACCTGTATTAACAGTGTTTGCTGGTTCTGTACCCGTGCCTTTAAAGAATGTCCAGACATCTGAATTATCTTGGTCTGAAAACATACCCTTGTACTTTGTTCCACTATCAACGTACTTACCGAAAAGACCAATATCAACTGAGTTGGCAGAGTTATCTTTTGCCATCATTATATTGACATCGCCCAATTCCACTTGTTGAGCGTTTGCAGTGGTCATCGTACCATTTACAGTTAAGTCGCCACCGATAGTAACATCGTCTGGCAATCCTACTGTAAAAGTCCCTGCATCTTCTGCTACCGTTACCTCGTTACTTGTACCTTGAATAGTTAAAGTTCCACCAAGAGCAACAGGCGAAGTATTACTACTATCAGAAACAGTAACCGTACTATTCGCTAATTGAGTGTTCGTTACACCACCAGCCTTGATTGCAACCGAACCTGAAGTAACTGCGAAATCTGTCGTTGGAAAATATGCCACACCAGCGTTTGATGCCGTTGCCAATTCCCCTGCGATAGTTACTGCCTGTGAGGAGTGAGTTATATTAACTCCTTCGCCACTTGTGAAAGCAAGAGTTTGCGAATCTAAATCCACAGCCCCCGTTCCAGTGTCAGTAGAGAAATCTAAGTCCTGAGCAGTTACCTGAGCATCTACATAGGCTTTGATTGATTGTTGAGTTGCGAGAGATGTAGCCGAGTCTGATGAAAGAGTATCTTGGTCGAGAATAGTCGCACCAACCCATTCAAAATTACCTGCACTTGTACCACTTGCAACGTAAAATTTGTTGTCAGAAGTACCCCAAACTGGCTCACCTATACTGGCAGGTGTAAGCGAACTGACGTTTGCGTCAGCACCTCTCTTTATTATGATTTTGTTTGCCATTAGAACGTACCTCCGTCAATGGTTTTGTTGTTTAATGATTGAGTCGTTGCAATATCCACAATGTCGTCAGCGTTTGTGCCACCAACTTCTTTGTCGTCCAACTGATTCAATTCGTTTGCTGTTGCCGAAATTCCACTCCCTGAAATCTTTAACTGCGTTTTCACATTAATAGAATTTCCGCTTAATTCTAAATCGGTAGCAGTTCCATCACCATCATATAAAGGTCTATTGGTTGTCGCGTGAACTCCAGTAGAATCCCCAACGTGAATTAGTTGCTTATATCCCTCGTTTATTGAAATTGCGGATAGGTCTGTTCTACTTGCCATCTTGAACTCCGATAGTTATAAAAATAACGGTATATGGGGCATCAGCGATTTGACACCCCAATAATAAACCATACCGTTTTAATACGAATATTAATTAACTCGCGTTAGTGAATTTATATCCACGCGTTGCGTGAATTGTTTTCAAGCCGTAAACGGCGTCAAAAACTACCTTAGTGCTGAGGTAATCAATATCATACTGAGCCTGAGAACGAACGCCCTGCTGAAATGCAACAGCAGTACAACTTTTGTGGAAAATTACACCACTAACCGCTGTTCCGCCAGTGCTAAGAGCGTTTGACATTTCTACTGGAATGCCGTACATCTCGCCGAGTCGCCCAGAAGGAATCTTAGAACTTCCCAAAGCGTCGTATCGAACGAACTTAGAGTTGTTCAATAAGTCAGCATACAAAGTCGGATTAACCATAAAGGTTAAATTTCCATCTCTGTAATCCAAATCAGCCTCACCTAAAGAGGCTAATGCGGTTTCGATTTCTGCATCAGTTAAAGTATCGTCAGTTCCTAACGTTGCGCCACTCGTAACACCCGCTGTAACGGTTGTGGCAATATCGCCATCAATCTGTTTCGCCATAGCATAACCAAGAGCCTCAGCATATTTTGCCATAAGAGAACCGTTCGCCTGAACCATTCCAATATCCTCAAACATTTTACTTGCGTATTTATGTTTGTCAATAACAAGTGAAACTTTTGTTTCTGTGGTTGCGTCGTACTGAACGACAGTATTTTCTGCTTTATCCTGAACCGTAACTTCTGTAATCGTGGGAACGTGTATTCTATCGCCCGAACCAGTAATCATAGACGAGTAATCGTCAACTTTATCGCGCCATTTTAACGCTCTTTCCAGATACCCAAATACGGCAGAACTCCACACTTCGGGGATAAAAACATCGACTTCGGTGAGTCCCGAAATCCCTGCCCCTGTGTTTACTCCATAAGCCATTTTTTATTTTCTCCTAAATCTCTCCAGATAGTTTTGCCAAGTCGCTGGGTCACTTTTCTCCTCTGCGCTCAACTCGTGAAAGTCTTTTGGTGCGCTCATTGACGAGCCACCGCGAGAAGTATTCACTCCTACCTTTTGATTTTTGTTTAATAATTCTGTTCTTTCCGATGCCATATCTCGTAGCACGACAATATCCACACCAGAATATAAATCTCGCTTTTCCTCTGGGAACGCATCAAGTAAACGTGTTCGTTCATCGTTGACATATTGTTCCAATGAGCCGACCTTTTTTGATAGTTCGGCATTTGTCCCTTTTAGATTAGCAATAACATCGTCTTTCTTGCCTTCAGAAATCATTTTGGATTCTTCCATATCATTGACTTTTGCTGACAATTTTTCATAGTCGCCTTTTAGCGTCTTGTAATTGCTGTTTACTTCCTTAAAACGTGAGTAAGGAACTGCGTCGTTTACATCTTCGCTTGATGGTTGTTCTTTTACATCTTCCATAGATGGCGTTTCTTGTTTTACGTCTTGTTGACTTTCTGACATTTGTTACCTCTTTAGTGAGTTGTTGTTAAATCAGACAAGATTGGCAACCTTGATTGGATTAATCCCTGCTCCGATTGGAACGAGCGTACACTTACAGTGCGAACCGCATACAGACCAACCCGTGCCGGGCAGACCAACCATTTCCCATTCTTGCCAACTTCTTGAATCTCCGCTACGACCTTTACAGTCGTCGCAAATTCTATTACCAGCGGTTTGCCATTGAAATTCTGTTAAGCCCTCTGAGGTCATTTCGTATGCACTGCCAATGTTCGACATTTGCAATACACCAAAATCACCCGTTGCCCTAAACTGACTTCTCAAACCACCAAAAATTCTTCCTCCACTTTCTAAATCATTCATTAATACTTCTCGAATCACATTATCGGTTGCCCCAGCAACACGCATTTGAGCAATAAGAGTTTCAATATCTACAACCGTCCTCTGTACTGCTCCGCTTAATTGTAATTCAATTATCATACTCGTACTCGCGAGAGAATCGTCCACGCTTAGAAATTCAATATCAGGCACGTCGAGTCATCCTTGTAATAAAAGCCTTTAGATTCTTTAGTATTTGTCTTTCCGCGGTCGCAGACACACCAAACCATTTTCTCTGAGGTATCTTTAGTTGTGTTGTACTTGCTTTCAATGGAAACCCTTGACTTCTCAAATACGCTCTTGATTTAGGCGTAACTGGTATGGTCGCTCCAGTTTGGTGATAAATCGAATACGGCGCTTTCGTTAATGGGGCAGATATTTGTGCCACTGGTCTTGTCTGCGTTGCTCTCTTTTTTAAGTAAGCACCCTTTCCTGTACCCCCCAACGCTCCCGTCATAGCACTTGTACCCACCAATGGCATCGATGGAAATGGCATACCGCGTCGTTTCTTCATTGTAATTGTTTTCGGATGCAAAGGCTCAAACGCTTGTTCGTTAATATCCTGCCCTTGAATGACACCCTCTTTAATATCCTTAATCACGATATGTGCGCTTTCGTTAATCTGCTTTGCAAGGTCAACTTTCAAGCCTTTTTTCATTATGTATTTCAACTTACGTTGTAATCGTTTCGCATCAACGCTTATACCTCTACGAGCCATTGACTTCCTTTATTATTTCTTTCCCGTGTTTTCTACCCACCTTAAATGCTTTCTGAAAATTACCTTGTTGTGTATTTAACCACTTGTTTCCCAGCAATTTCAAATATTCTGCTGGATTGGTTAGCATACTATCTAAATCAATAGCGTTTAAGACGTTATTTGCGCTATCCATAACGTTTTCTGCTATCTTACCTCGTCCAGTATAGAAGTCCCTAATAAAACGCGAGGATTCGTCGATTTTCATAATAGGTCGTTTTTCAATGTAAATGATGGTTGAGCGTCTGGAGTGGTTGGTGAACCCTCTGTTTCCGCTGTTTCAATTATTTCTGCTATCTGGTCTTCTGTCGCATCTGGATTGTACTTTCTATACCAATCCTTTTTAGAAGACAACTGATTCGCCCATTCCCAATCCCACTGCGCCCTTTCCTCTGATGCCGACTCAGGGAATCTTGGCTCTGAGTAGTCAATCGAGTATTCTTCCTCTAATTTTACTCCTGATTCATATTCGATAATCGCTCTGTCAATTTCGTATCTGTCATTCTCTACTGGTCGCCATACCATTTGTGCATCCAGCATTACAGATTCGGTTAAATCAATCTCGCTCATTTTAAGAGCCTCACCACTCATCATTGATTCCTTACCGACCGACCACTTGGTTCTCAGATTGTGATTATATGCTACACTGTCTACCAAGAATCTCATCGCCTCAATGTATTGTATTAGATTTCCGCCGGGACTTTCAAAACGGAAGTCACTATTCTCAGGCAAAACTAACGGTTTATCCACGCCGAGTTTGATTTTTGATGCCTCGTCAATCGACGTAAGCACTGGTTGACCTAACATTTGAAGACGCATCGACAGACTCATTTCAGTTAGCATTATGTTGATGCTCCTGTTCATAGCAACAATGTCTGACGCACCCTCTCTAAACCAATCGCTTGTCAACACCTGTCTGTGTGCATATACAATCGGCTTTATACCGTACGGATTAATTCCGTCTGGATTATCTGGGTTATCAATTATTTGACCCTTACCGTTGACTAAATAATGGTCTGTGTCAGACCAATAAGCAAACACTTGGTCGCGTCGTTCTAACTTAGATGAATGATTGTATAGAGGGTAGAAACAACCCGCTGGATTTTCTTTGTGCTGTTCAAATATTGGATAAAATTCTACAAGAGGCACATAATCTATCTTTTGAGTGTCTTCATTCCAGCGCGACTTCATAGCAACCGTGCCAAGCAGATAACACATTCTTTCAAAACGTAACATAGCAGAGTCGAGGTCGTCCAGATAATCGTTATATCTCTCATCGACGACCCTTTCTGGCGTGGTCTTATATACGATAGCCCGTGCGTTGACCAACTTCTGAGTCAGCGACTCGACCATAATTGGAGTCTGTCTTAATGATTCAGAGTCGAAATACTTTCGTATATCTGCCTCCATTTCACTACATAATCCCTCATAATAGTTCATCATTGTATAACGTTCGTGCGTTCGTTTCGATTCAATCTCGTTCAACTGACGCTTAATTGCCCCAAGTACCGAGGCGGTAGATAGGTCTTGTATAATCATTTAATCACCATTTTACTGAATAAGCGCGATTTTGAGTTACGGAAAACTTGTATTCGATTGGATAACTACAGGCATCCAAAAAATGCGTACGCTCGATGTCGGTTTTGGAAATCCCGCCCGTCTTTATGTCCCGTGTGCATTGTTCTAAATCTTTTATTAATTCAACGCAGTTAGGAGAAACAAACATTGTCTTTTCCCCATCAGCGTTCTTTAGTTTTCTGTTAAGAGCGTTTAGTCTGTCGCGATGGCTTGGGTGTCTTTGCCTTGCTCTTACAAGAAAGCCATAATCCCTTAATATTTGATGGTCACTCCTACTGCTCTGGGTTGAACGAGCCGACCCCGCTGGGTCTGGATAAATAAACTTTAAATCTGGGTGTTTCTTTTTCAGCGTTCGTGCCATTTCTTCCGTGTTTGAATTGCGTAAACATATCTCATCGAAATAGTGAATAGTACCGTCCGTGTACTCATACGCTATTACACACGACATCTTTGAAACATTATAGTCCATTCCCGCCCAAACAGTATTGCTCGTATCTTTATAGTTTTTGATGTTTTCTTTCCTATCGAAATTGTATGCACATCGATTTTGACTCGCCTCGAAACTCGCCAAGAACTCCTGCTTAAATGCCCGTTCATCTAAGGTCTTTCTCGCTCGTTTAACTTCACTTTCAGGAACCCAACCACCCTCAAGAGTTGTGTACTGCCAAGACTTCCAATCTGGTTCATTTACATCCTGTCCCTTCAAATACATATCATAGAAACCATTTGAGAATCCATCGGGTGTGCCGATAAACAGTGCTTTGGAATCTGGGTTCGTTGTCATCATAGGATAAATGACCTCCTCCCACACGCCGTTTTTCATATACGCATACTCGTCCATTACCACTCTGTCTAAATGTGAGCCTCTCAATTTTGATGGGTCTTCCGCACCTTTAATTGCAATTTCCGCCCCTGCTATCTTGCACGTCAAATCTGATTCGTTTATCTGTACTGTACCTGAGTAGTTCCGTAGTAGTTGTTTCAAAACTGGTAGAGCAACCAATTTGCCCTGCCGATATGTAGGCATCACTACCCAACGCCTCTGGTTCGGTTTTAATATGCCACCTAACAACCAAGTTAGTGCGAGGTAGGTCTTCCCGAATCTGCGCCCTGCTACGACGCATTTAAATCTCTCCCCTTGAGAAAAGATTTCGTCCATTATGGGTGTCTGTCTTAACTCCATTACGCATTATCAAAACTTTCGATTCCAGTTTTTATTAGTTGGATTGGTTTATGAGATTCAACGTTAATTGTTTGTTGCGGTTTACCCTCTGTCCTATCAGCAATAAACTGTACCGCCCACGGCTTACCTTGTATAGCATACATCATAGTCGTACGCATTACCGCCTCCATTAACGTCATTTTGTCGGTTTCAACCTCATCGAACAACCGCTTTACTTTTAACTGCAACTCAACTGGTACTGACTCCTCACCGATTCGTCTTAACATATCTGGTATTGACATCGAGCCTTTAGGTCGCCCTTTACCAACTGAGGCTTTGTTCCCTTCCACGAACTGCCCCTTACCATTCCGATTATTACCGTTTTCAATCGGGTCAGACATAAAATATATCTTTAAGACTTCTCATTAATTCTTTTCGCTCACTTAATGCCGAATCAACCCAGCGTGACTGAGCCTCTATCCTCTCATTGTAATTCTTGTCCGCTATCTTCATTTTCTCCCTTAACTCGTTCGCACCGCTTACAAAATAAAAGTCTTCAACGTCTAACCCTGCTAATTCTGTGGTTTTCTTTGCGCTCACGTCGAAAAACATCAGTACGTTACAAGACAGGGCTTCATAAAAGCGGTTTGCGAGATGCGAATAATGCTTATGAGTCTTGAGGTCTTCGATATAGATGGTATATTTGAACAGATTTAAAGTTTCCCTGTTTTTGTCCCAAGTCAGTTTTTTGATTCCCTTTGACTTGCATCCAATGGCACGAAATTTCTTTAGATTCTTAGATGAGGTGGACAACATCATATTCTCATCAAAATATTTTTTAAAATAGACCTCCCTGTTTGGTCTATATGAACCCCAATAAAGACAATCATACTTCTTGTCGATTAATTGATTTCTACCCTTAAACAACAAAAGGTTCAGGTTTAGTGTATGAAAGTTCTCATATCCATAAACGGGAGAACCAGATTCAACGTGATTTGCAATAACATCAAACCCGTTGTTCATTAAAAACTTATGAAAACCCCAATTAATGTTGAGGTTGTATTCGTTGCTTAAAAAATAAAACTTGGATAGGTCTTTTCGGTCTTTCATCCAAGTCAAGAAAGGGAAAACATCGGCATAGAACGATGCGTGAGAAACAATAATGTGTTTAAAATCTCTGCTCCAACTCTTTCTCAGGTCTTCTCTGTTATATAAAATAGTCGCCTGTAATTCGTCTTTTAAAACATAGGCATTTCTTAGGTGGGCATCAATCGGGCTTTTGGGTAGGTCGGTCTTTGTCTTCTTTGAGTCAATTATCGCGATTGACATAAGACCTCTTGTGCGCTATCAAAGGAGATGCTCTTATTGTTAGTACCGAACACACTCATAATTTCTTCTAATTCGCTGTAATCTGAACACTTAATCACAAAACTTATTCCAAAACTGTCGTCCTCATTCAAAATCTCAATATCACTCACACTGTCAATATACGATTGCGGAACTCCAAACGCCTCTGGGTCAAAGCCCCAATTAACCAAATCAGACATATCAAACTCGTTTGCAAGTTTGTCCCAATCCCATTCCCCGCTGTTTTTGTTTAAACGAACATTGAGTTCTCGTTCTTTGCCAATCGGAAGGCTGACCGCAACACAAGGTACAGAGTTCATACCAATATTATCCGCGATTCTTAGTCGTTGATGACCCCCAATTACTACGTTTTCTCGGTCTGGGTGCTTATTAACGACAATAGGCTCTACAAAGCCAAACGTTTTTATTGATTGTTTTAAATCATTGAACTGTTTTTCTGTTAATTGGCGGGGGTTATACTCTGCCTCTTTTAAGTCAGATGTTTTGCACTGAAAAACATTAAGATTTGGAATACCGGCACTCCATTCTGATTTATTCCTGTCTATCGCTACTACATCGTTTTAAAGCGAGTGAGGTTAAACCGCCCTCACTATATAGCACTCAATTCGTCATTTTTTGTTCCGATATAAGTGTTCAAAAATGCTTTTTGACTTAGCAAACGCACGTTTCAAAATCCTGTAAATGCTTGACTTGTCGGTATTTAGGTGAATTGATATTTCTTGAACTGAAAAATCTTGTACTAAATAATAAAAGACAACCAATTTCTGCTTATTTGTTAGTGGTCGAACCGTTTTGCCTCCAAACCACCAAATCTGAGATACAAGGTAGAAACTCTTTTCGTCTTCGGTCAGTTCGTCTAAAAACGAAAAGTGTTCGACTGCATATTTTAACACTTGCAGTCTTTTAAGTGCTTTTTGCTTTAACTCCTCAATTTCATCATAGTCAATCGAGTCGTCATAAGAAAAAAAATCCATCTTGTCCATCGTAGTTCCTTTGGTATGTGGAAAGGAAAGTTTTGATGGCATTGGTAGCCAACCAGCGAATCATTTTTTCAACTGTGAGCCACTCCACGAGGTTGAAATTTAGTTTCTAATGCCATCAATCATAAATTTTTATCCCTTTTTCGTTTAATAAGAATAAGCATATTTGCTAAATACACACAACCATCGAGCAACTCCTGTAAAGCCTCCTCCAGCCAATCCCTCCCATCGTCAACGGGGAGTGTGTTCTTGTATTTTTTGTGTCCAGTCTTCATTCTGTCAGCAATCAATCCAATTAATTGATTATCTTTTATCTGCTCACCAAAGATTTCTTTGAACGAGTTTTCCCAGCACCCAACAGAACAAAATTGTTCAGAATAGTCTGGTTCTGCATCACCACAATCAATTCCAAGTTTAGAACCGCACTGCTCACAAAAACCCTTTTGTGTATCACTGCGCCCCATATCTCTGGATTTCTCAGTAATAAAATTCGCTATCTTATCCATATTCTCTACATAGGTCATAGTCCCTCCTATATGTGTTTTCTGGTTGTTGTCTGCTCGTCGTCAATCTTTATAAACTGCCATTCAGATAGTGTGACCAAACTCGAATGACATTTACGGCACACCGTTCTGACCCCTGACGTTACTTTTCTTTTGTCGTGTCCCTTTTCGTGGTGGTGAACTGGACATATCTTCATAATTTGCTCCGACTCTTTAACGTCCTTTTCAAAATCCCAAGTGTTAACACACGCTTTCCAGTTTCTAATCGGTTTCCTCGACTTGCCCTGTACCCAACCATTCGTTTCGTAGTAATTAAAAAAGCGTTCAGCATTTGATTTAGCAGAAACAATTTTTAGTTCTTTAAAGTGGTTAACTACCATAATTAAATCTTGTGGTTGTGCTTTATAACTTCTTTTTGATTTAATTGTATTCTCTTTTATTATATTACCTTTACTTATATTATTCGACTCTTTGATGACCTTTGCGAGTCTTTTGTCATCTATCGCCACATCTTTAGTAATATCTGGATATAATGAGTTTGCGGGTTTATGACCTATCTTTTGATTTTTGTGAAATCCACGAAACTGAATTGTGTCATTTTTTAGCCAGTATATTAATTCTGCATTTACTATTCTGATTAAAGAATTTTCAACTCTTTTAACATCCCAACTGCTACTCGGAATCACTTGAAATTTTAACTCAAATAGGTTTCCCGTCATTCTACCATAGTCATCCATAAATGGTAACATTCTCATAAAAAACCACTGGTCATCAACCTTTAAAGAGTTTAGTTTTTCATCAGTAGCAATCGTTCTCATTATCATTCGACCTTTCGCCATTTCTACCTCCCTGTTGTTAGTCTTTTTACTTCTATTTCTTGCAACAAAACCTCTAAGTCGTAAGTGGTAAATTTAATAACTGTTTTGTGTCTTCTGTATAATTCATCAAAGTTGTCTTGTCCAAACTTATCGATGTACCAGTTAAAATATTTCCACTGCTCTACGCTTGAATGATAGAAATTGCATTTCCAACAACCAGCGTGGCAGTTTCCCGCATCTGATACGTCCCATCTTGTCGAATAGTTTTTTCGAGTAAAGATATGACTGTTTCCTAATTGATAGTCTGAACCACAAACAACACAACACCCATCTCGACCCCTGATGTATTCTGAAACCGCTTTGTCTAATTTCTTAACGAGGGTTTTGCGACTTGCTTTTCTTGGCATCTTGTTTTCTTAAATGTTTTTTGTACTGTTTGGCGGTTCGACCTTCGCGATTAAGTTCTCGGTTGCGCTTTAGACGATTTCTCTTGCGTTCTTTTGCTTTTCTATTTGGCACGTTTTTCTCGGTATCTTCGTTCTCTTAGTGCGTCCAATCTTTTATGAGCAGACCCCTTGTGCTTGATTTTCATTCTGTCTAAAAGTCTTTGATATAAAGCAACTAAACCCTGCGTACTTATTTCGCGTTTCTTTCTCTCAATCTCTTTTCTGTCTTTTTCGTTCATATCTTTCTCCTTAGTTGAAACGGAGGAGCGATAAAACTCCTCCATTTCTATTCCCGTTTCACTCCCGATGGTAATGTCGGAATCGGAACTGTCTTCCGAAATGTCGCGCTTTTTAAATGGATATGCCGTAAAAATACCCTCTATGACCCTCAAAGTAGATAAAATTATCTAATTTGGTTGACAACTGACAACCAAAGTTGAGAAATATACCAACTTTAGAACGGTAAGTCGTCTTTGTCATCGCCTAACGCTGATTTATCTTTTAAAACTGGTGGGTCTTTCATCAAAAGCGGGTAGATTAACCACGCTATCGCCTCGACCTTTTCACTCCATTCGGTGAGGTCTGGAATCACCTTACCGCCTCTGACTGACTCGTACATATCGTTGACTGTCGTAACCGCAATATTGAACGACTGACCGTAAGCAATTCGCTCCTGAGTAGTAACGGCTCTTACACCATTTCCCGGCATAGAACTGGTCAAATGGGTATTTTTACCCACTTTACTCCCTATCTCAGCAGACCCTTCGCTTGGTGCTTGAGCGTCGATTTGTTTGTTAATTAGATACATAACCCGACCCTCGTTTTGAGTCATTGTAACCTCAAAAGCCTCAAGCGGGTTGTCAGTTGACTGCTCGACAAACTTATAGTACAGGGTTTCGCTCATAACGAACGTAAAGTGTTCGCCAAGAGCAATTTCAATGGGTTCTGTGTTTTTACTCCCAGCCGTCCAGTATGAATCAGACAAAAGCACTGCCTCAGATTCATATACTATGTTATCGAACTTGTCGGTTTTTGGCTTAATCTCTCTAAGATTGTCAGCGAACTGAACTCTGACAGGCTTGTCGATGTGTTTTGCCATTCTTAGGTGTAGATATTTCACTTATCCTCCGTTTTTGTTAATACAACATTTCTTGAATTTTTTTCCACTATCACAAGCGCAAGGCTCGTTTCTTCCTTGTTGCTTTTCCGCTTTTCGCGGTTGAAGAATGAACATAGGGAACAGATTGCCCTCAGAGTCGCAAGACATCTTCATAAATCCGTTTTCTACGCACCATTTGTGATACTTGCCCCAACCGCCTTTTTCACGAACAAACGAGCCTGTGTGGTGTGGGTGTCTTAGTCCAGAATAACTACTTGGATTCATATATTTTTAAAAGTTCTTTGAGTAGTGAACTCAGTTGTGATTCGTTTAGATTGTTTAATTTTTTGAAACCAAACATTTTTTTTTAACATTCAAAACCTCTTTAACCCCCATAAGCGACTGAGCGACCCCAACTCGACCGAGTAATCTGTATTTATAGTTACTCCATCTCACCGTTTGGCTCAAGTTTTTTTATTAGTTGTGTAACCATAATCGTTTTATGTACGACCTCGCAATCGTCTTTTGTGAAATTCTTTTTGTCTGGTGGAATAACCAGACCAGCATAGATTATGCCGTAATCCTCATCGAGTTTTCCAAAACTGAGCAACTTTTCAACCGCGTCTTCTAACTCTAAATAATCATAAAACTTTGTAGGTGCGTCAGCATAGTCCATTCCATAGAACTCTATATCTAAACAGTACCAACTCATAAGCAGTGACTCGCGCCCTCCACAGCGCAAATACGACACTCCGCTTTCCACCTTTTCATACCCATAGCAATCTGCTCTCCGTGTCCTCTGTTAATGTTAAATCCGTTGTCTTCTAAATCTCTCATCGTAGTAGAATAAACAACGTCAGTTTCTACATCTAAAACACGAACCTTTAGTGCGCCATATTCAATCGCGCTCATAATCGAAATTCTGTCAAATGCGATTGCTGGTGGTTTTCTTAGAAAGTGTTTACTGCCGTGGATTCTCTTATAAAATATATCGTTCTCGACCCAACCAACCTGCTTACCCCGAACGTGAACTCTGTTCATATATTAACCCTCCGAATTTTCACCCCAAGAGGTTCAAAGTTTCTTGTCAGTTGAATGACAATTTTTTCCCACTTTGCCTCGGACATATCTTCGGGTTTTTTTATTATTATTTTAGTTCCGCTTTCGTCTTTCTCGGTAATGATTTCCCCGCCTGTCTGACTTTCACTTGACCGTCCATCAGATAACTCGTAGAAAGGAATAAGACCGAGTTCAGGCGGGGACTTGCGATGATGAACCACAAATTGAAAATTCATTTTATTAAGTCTTTTTGCGCTTTTTTCATCACATCTTTATAGTACCCTGTTTCGTCTAAAATTTCATCAACTATCTTTTCGGTATATAGCAGATTTGCCTTTGCGGTTTTGTAATCACCGTTATCCTCACCGCTTGTATAAACCAAAACACCAGATATTTTGTCCAGAATTTGTGCTTTTGTCAGCATTTTTTTACTCCCGTTAATTAGAAAAAAACCTAATTACTTGTTTTAAGTAGTGTCCGAAAGTTCCAAGCCACAACCCAAACCAAGATTTTATTCGATTATTCATACGCTCAAAGTATCGATTCCAAAGCGCAATAGTCAAGTTTTTTTGAGCGTCCAAGTACGCGTAAAGCGTTTAATTTTGTATGCTTTTAATCAATCAGGGTCAATCAATAGCAATCAAACCCTTATCGTTTATCGATAAATTTTATCGTTAAAAATGGTGTTCTGGGTGAAATGGTGAAATCCACGGCAATGGGTCTAATTTGACGAATTTGGGACTTTCGCGTCTTTAAGGTATAGCAGGATTAAAAACGCGAGAAAGTGATTCTCAAGAGGAGAAAGTGATTTTATTTTTTGTCGGTTTTTGATTTGTAGTTTTTTACGTTTTTGGGTGATTTTCACGTCAATTTCACTGTCAATAAATATATACAATAATTGTTGCGCCGTATATATAAGGAGCATTATTATCTTATATGAATTATGAAACACAAATGACCGAAACAAAAAACTCTCTGAAAGGAAATAATATTATGAGAAGTTTCAACACACAACGCGGTTTTGGAGTAGAGATTGAATTCTGTTATCCAAACAACGTTACCTCCCATTCAATCTGCGACGCACTTGAAGTAGTAGGAATTGACTGTCGCGTAGAAAATTACAATCACACAACTCGCACTTGGTGGAAAATGGTTCCAGATAATTCGATTGATGGAACGAGCAGTCATCAACGCACAATGGAAATAGTTTCCCCAATTCTTTTTGGGATTGATGGAATGGTAGCACTTGAAAATGTCTTGACCGTTCTCAATGCTGTTGATTCCAAAGTAAACAAATCAATGGGTGTTCACGTTCACCACGATTTGACAAATTGGATTAGCACGAGTTCAGCGGTGTCAGGACTAACATCAGTTGCACAACGCAGAAACAGGTTCGCTAAATATATGAACAATCTGATTTCGCTTGTTGCAAAATACGAACACTGTATTTTTAAACTGTTGCCACCATCCCGTCAGGCTCACTGGTGTCACCCAGTTCGTAGAATGTTCGCAACTCACGAAACGCACGATGCTCGTTCATACAGACAAAGACTGTCGCAGTTAAAACGTTGCTACACAAGACGCGACGTTGACATTCAAAGCGACACGAGCCACATCAATCATTCAGAGCGTCGCTATTGCGGTTTGAACTTTGACAAACTGTTTTCTCAGGGTTCAGTTGAGTTTCGTTACCATCAGGGTTCAACGAACTTTGAAAAAATCTCAAATTGGATTGTTTTCACACAAGCGTTTGTCGAAACCGCCGAATACAAATCCTACATCTGTTACACTGACGCTCTGACTCGCATCTCTTGTAACTCTGCACTGAGTCGTCTTCGTTGTGATTTAGGTCTTAGAAAAGCGAATAACGATGAATGGTTAAAAAGATGCGATACCGAAATCAAACGACGCTACCATCTTTATAAGAATAACGTCGTCAGACTGCAAAGCATAAGGAGGGCGATATAATGTGTGGATTAGCAGGAGTAATTCTTAAAGAAAGAGCGAGGCACGAAGGTAGCCTCGCTGAGATTAAGCGCGGTTTTCAAAATGTGCTTACGTCAGCAAATGACCGCGGTGGACACGCGACGGGATTTGCCGAAATAACCAAAAGCGGTGAATACCAACTCGTGAAACTTGCCTTACCTGCCAAATTGTTTTTTGACAGCGAGGACGTAGTTAAAACAATGCGCGGAATCGATAAAACCTCAACTATTCTAATGGGACACACGCGGTACGCTACTCAAGGTTCGCCACTCTGGAGTCCAAACAACCATCCTATAAGGGCGGGACACGTTATAGGAACGCACAACGGTTGGGTGTCGAACGATGACGAACTGTTTGACAGATTCTCTCTGAGTCGCTTTGCTGAAGTAGATTCAGAAGTTATCTTCAGAATGGCGGACACATCAAAGTCTGTCGATGAGTTCATTAACGAACGATTCACCAAGATACGAGGGAAAGCAAGTATCGTGTGGTGTGATTTAGAACGTCCAGAATATGTGTATCTATTGAAGGGGAATAACCCGCTTTCAATGGCATACCACAAGCGACTGAATCTCATCGTTTACGGCTCGACTTGGGAAATCGTAAAGTCTTCCTTTGATGAAAACGAATTGTCAAGGATGAAGATAAAAGAAAATCGTATGATTCGCATAAACACAAAAACGTTCAAAATGGTAACGACTAAGGTTCACTGGAAACCATCTGAACTTGACTCGCACCTAAGTCGCGCACCAAAAGTAAGCGGTAAATATGCTAACACGGTGCGAGGTTTCGTACCACGTTACTCGTACGGAGATTCATACAGACAGGAAAACATCTTTGGCAACGTTGTTGCAACTGATGGCTCAACAATAAAGAAAGTGAAAGGAAGTTAAAAATGTTAAATGGATTAATATATCTTGGGAGTGGTAAAAGAGTTACGAGCATTTTCGAGAACGATGGTTGGATGAAAGGAAATCTGACTGCGTTTGCGACTCGTATATTGAACATAAAAGTACACCTTGTAATAGACAGGGTAGATTGGCAGTTGTGGAAGGACAGTCGTAAAGAACTGTATGCCGAATATTCAGATTACGAGAGTTTAATGGAAACCTTTGATGGTGACGAATCCTCTATTTGTCCAAATGATAAATTTGGAATTGCAAACAGGATGCAAAACGGAGGAGATAACACGAGGAAACAGACGGAAGATGCTTGTGAACATATCAAAGAGAAATGGAATACCATACTAAAGGAGAACAAATAATGCCTTGCAAACAACCAAGAGTAAATGTTCAAATGAAAATAGAAATGATTATGGAAGTAACGGAGAACTCCGCAACCAGACTTCTTGATAAAAGTCAGGTTGGGAATATGGTTCTGGGAAATACGTTTCTCAATAATCCCAAAACGTTATTAAACGTGGAAACCCAAAGACTATTATCGGTCGATGTTAGTGGTTACGAAAACTATCTCAGTGAAACAGAATGTCGATTCACAAAAGATGAGGTTCTAAGTCACTTCAAAAATGAGGATAGGGATGAGGTAGAGGCGTGTCTTGAGTTGTACGTTGTTGGGAATGAAAGGGTCTGGGAAATACAGACTATGCACCAAAACGTAAAACACTTTACCAAGAATGACGTTTACAGGTGTATGAAGGTTATGGAGTTTGGGGATGGTGGATAGTGAGGATTCGTCCTAAGTAAGACGTAAAAACGGCTGTTGTGTGCAAACGCTCGGTGGGTTTTTTTCTTTCCCTGCCGAGCGTTCTTATTAATTGAAAAGAATATTGACAAAGAGGTAAATTATGATTCAAGTAACTAAGGTTAAAAAAGCGTTTCACGATGAAAACCTACAAGTATCGCCAGACGCTCTAAATATGCTCAATGAGGAGGTTTCTCGCTTGGTGCATAGGTGGGTTCAAAACACAAAAGAGGGTAACGTTAAGCGCGTAACCGTGGACACCATCCACATTACGCTCGGAAGACTTGGGAGATATTTCAGATGAACGTATTTGTTTACGGCACTTTAAAGCGCGGTGGTGCTTTGCACAATAACATTAAAAAAGAGAAGTATCTCGGTTTGGAAAAACTGAGTGGTTTTCAAATGTATGAAATGGGTTGGTTTCCAGCCGTAAAAAAAGCGGATGAGGACTCGTTTATTTATGGCGAGGTTTATTCGGTTTCAAAAGAATGTTTGAAAGTGTTGGATGAAATTGAGGGAAAGGGTGTGCTATATGAACGTGAGAAAGTTGATACTAAATTTGGCAAGGCAAACCTCTACGTTTATAGCGATGAGATTGATTTGGCTAATTATCCACTCGTTGCCTATGGTTATTTTACAATCTTTGCAAAGCACTGGTGCATAAGATTGAGCGACAGAAAGTATGAGGGCGATGCCTCAAAAATTGTATTTGATATGAGATTTTTCGACACGTCCGCTGGGCGGTGCGATACCAATAGGGAGTATATGCGTCTATGTAAGTACAGAACGTTCGATTTAGACATAAATACGAGCGTTGAAGACGTATTCCTGACCGACTTGGTGCTACATAATAAAATAGAGGAAATGTAAAATGCTTAGATTAGAAGAAAATTCCGAAATTAGTTTTAAAAAATTTATTCAAATGTCTGGTTACAAACAAAGATACTTGGCGCGGAGAATCGGAGTTTCGGAAACTCTGTTTTCACATCAGGTGGCTGGACGTAGAAAAATGTCAAGACCGCACAAGCGAAAATTGGCGAAAGTTATGGGAGCAAGATATAAAGACGTGTTGCGCGTTTCTGATTTTTATTAGTTTGTAAGAAACTTATCTTTAGTGTCGTATGATAGGTATGACACACAAAAAACAAGGAAAAGAAAAATTAGGCAAAGGACGTTTTAATAAATGTTCAATCTGTGAGGTTGAAATATACTCCAAAAGAAATTCAAACAATGCGTTCCCAGTTGCTTACGGTAGGTGTTGCAACCACTGTAATAAAACAAAGGTGTTAAGCGCAAGAATTGACAGGCTTAAAAGTTTTAATTAACTGATTGAAACGCTTGTTCTGTATCTGTTGTGGGCGATTTCTTCAAACTGCATCGGTTCAATTAATCCATAAGTCAAACCATCGTAAGAATATATAAACTTGTTTACGTTCCCATTGTTTGACAATGATTCAAATTCGCTTTTTAATCCAGAACTAATGTTCGAGTAATTTCTGACAACTCGCGTTTCGTCGTCTTTTGTTTTAAACGCATATTCTGTCCCACCTAAACTCTCAGCGATAGAAACATTATCGTTTCTTTTTGACTTTTGAGAACCAACGTCAAATCTGACCTCTGGTTTAAACTGTTTTCCGATTATGATTTCTGCAATTTGAACATCAGCGGAAAGCGACTCACATTGGACAGCGTAGTATCTATATGTGTCATCAACAATGTTAATTGCCCACCCAGTTGATGAACTATTTGAGAATCCGATATTTGAATATCCAGAACCCTGCGAGTTTGAGCCGTAAAAATTAATATTTCCGTTTAGTATCGTATTCAAATATATGGCAACAAACGTTGTTTCTTTTGCAGAGCCTAAATCGAAAACAACACAAGACGTGCCAGACGTACTTTTAAATGTCGTAGACAATCCGACGTGTCCATCGGTTAAGGAACTTTCATTAACGATTAAAGCGTTGTTGCTTGTGAAGTTTCCCCCCGATATAGACCCGCGTAAAATGGTCGCGTCTTTCAGTCCGATATTATCATAAAAATAAACGTCATCGGTAATCTTAACTTGAACGCTTAAACCATCCGAAATAGAAAGCGAGTCTGACGCTGTAAATGGGTTGTACCATAACTGAGTTGCGCGACCTAAAGACTCAGCAACTGATAGAGAGTCGCTTAAATCTCTAATGTGAATAATTGTTTCAACGTCAACGTCGAGTCCGTCAGCAATAGAGATAGCGTCAGATTTCGTTAATTGTTTTCTCCATTCTGGAGTTGCTCTTGACAGCGACTCGGAAACCGTAAGACTCATACTGTAGTTTATAACGTGTCGCCACGTTTCTATTGCCTTTGAAAGTCCGCTATCTGTTAAACCGAGCGAATCTGATGGCGTAATTGCGTAACGCCACGTTGGGGTTGCCCTTGTGAGTCCAGAATCGGTAAGTCCAAGCCCCGCTGAAACTGAAAATATGTATCTCCAAGTATCGGTCGTCCTTGACAGACCGCTATCAGTAAGGGTTAAAGAATCTGAATTTGTATAATTACTTCTAAAATCCGTTACTGTTCTTGAAAGTCCACTATCAATAAGAGATAAAGAAGTGGAAACCGAAAGAACGGTTTTCCAAGTTTGAACAGATTTAGAAAACGACTCCGATACAGATATGGAGTCGCTATGCGTAAACGATTTGGTTTCAGGGACATCAACAAATATTGAAAAATTGGGACTTAAATCATCAACAAAAGGCATTATTCTCCCTCGTCCTCAACATAATTCATTTTAATATAGACTTGATAGTCGTCGTCATCGGAAAGACCAGACGGGATTGACCAAGAATAAGAAGTGGCACTTGCGCTGATTCCAGATGCTATTGCTGAATTGTAAGAGCCATCTTTATATAATTGGAGAACAAAATTAAGAACTGTATGGTCGTCCCCGACCTGCTTAGTCCAAGTAATTGTCTGAGTTGAAGGACTCTCCCAATTCGCTACCGAATTTGGCGAGGTTAAAGTAACCGACGAACTTACTGGCATTAACTAATCGTAATTGTCCAAGTTACACGACAAACATCATTATCGTCTAAAGTGAAAGCAGTAAAATCTCCAGTAGATTGAGCCGTTGCGAAAGTAGTTCCAAAAGACGGCGTTGCACCGCTTATATCAAAATCTTTTCCAATGTGCATTTTATCAAAGTTTCCTGAAGTCGTACTTCCTGACCCATTTGTACCCGTCCAAGTTCCCTCCGCCTGATAAATCACATTTGTCGAACCACCATAAGTCGTTGATTTAGATTCCTCCAATTTTAAGTCATAGCCATTAACGTCTACTGTATGAAGATACGAACTGACCTGAGAATTTCCATCAGACTGCCAAATAAAAATCCCGTCTTTCCCATCTTCCTCAGAATGTGAAGCCGTAAACCAATTTGAACCAGTATTAATATGATAAGCACTTGAACCCGAACTCGATGCCATATAGTTAATGACCGCATCTTTAAGGTTGTCGTGAATTGCATTTTCAAAATGTTCAGATTGTTTAGTGCGACCTTTTTTGTCGCATATAAGCAAATGTACTTTCCCGCTTATATCTACATTGAATTTTGGTATGATAATTTCCATAGTATTCCCTAACTGAATGTGATTGTCCAAGTCAAATCTAACTGCTGTCCGTCTGCAACTGCTTGACTAAATGTGGTTGATGCTAACAAATAATCGAAATCGTTTGAGCCGTACCCGTGTCCTACCTTCGCCCCTGTGAATGTGTAACTCGACCCGTCTGCTCGTGTACTGCTTACAAAGACGAGCGTATTTGATGCGGTACTACCAGTTACGGAAGTCATCTTGGTTTCGTAATAAGTTGGCGACGAAGTGTGGACAACCATTCCGTTTTCTCCGCTTGTTGGAGTAGCAAAATTATCTGTCCCAAAAAGACCGCCCCCCACAAAAAATTCTTTAGCCTGTTGTAATGAATCTGCTATAACAGTATGAATTTCTGAACTGACTGCGTTCTTTACTTTTTGTTTTTTGCCTTTGCGAATTGATACTTCCAATTCACCAGACATTTTCATTTTATCTATCACGATGGGGAAACCTCTTTCAATCTTACGTTTGTTTGAAATCTGTCGTATGTGGACTCTGTGAACTGCAAAGAATCAGAACTCATCCTCACCGTAAATGATGTAGAGCCATCATTGTAAGTGAATGAGGTGTAATCTCCGCCCACATTGTTTCTAAATGTTTCAAGTTGTCCCTTGAACGTAGAACTAATATTCGTCCACGACCAAGACCAAGTTTTTTTACCAGTATGGGGCTGAAATGCGTATTCTGTGCCACCCAAAGATTCTTTTATTGTGTTTGCAAACTCTTTTCCGAGTGCTGTCCCAAAGTCGGGATTTACCTCGAAAGATAGGTTGTTACCAGAGTCATACAAACTTGAGTTAAAGTAAGCCATTAAATCTCTCTCGTTTGAACTGAAACTTGTCCGCCAACTCGTCTGTTTGTTGACGTAACAATAAATTTTACTGTTGACCAATCACCAGAAAGAGGGTTGACTTTCATCGATGAGAATGAAACAACGTCGCCTACCTCGATATTTGATTTGGTCGGGTTCACAATTTCAAAAGAAACGGTCTGCTTTGGCTCTCCGAGAATATCATTGTAATAATCTAAGAATGTCGCGTTTCTATCTCCGTCTGTATGGTCAACGTCAGAAACCAGAAAGTTTAGTTTTACATCTTTGACGTTTTCTTTACTTCCTGATGGAAAAAAATTAGTACGAACTGACGAGGTGTGAGTTGTCTTTTGCTTGTATTCGCTACCAGCGGGATTCTTTTCATATTGAACCACCCATTTGGTTATTAACTCACCCAGCGACGTATGACCAATCGAAAGACCGATAACGTCGCTATGAGTAAGTGTAATATCCGCACTTGGGCTATCTTCGATGTAGTGATAGACAGGGTTGTTTTGAGAATCAAATCGAAAGACGAACCCACCCTCATAAGCCAATTTATCTAAATAATTTTTTAGTGAATCTGATTTGTTTGGCTCTGTGAAAAATCTCATCGAGCCAGACTTTGCGCCCTCAATGACAGACCAAGCACTGCCGTTGTTCACGGTTGGGGTTGTAGTAACCCCTAAAAATCTGTGTAAAATATCTCTGTGAATATCGTGTGGCGCAGTTGCGACGTTTCCCGCCGACCAACTTTTTTCAAAACCATCGTTCCCAGAATAAACAACTTGCAGTTTTGATTCTGCCTCTCCCGATGCGGTTGGTTCATTTGTCGAATCGACAGTGTGTACGAGATACAGCCATACATCATTAATTCTACAGGAGGTAGCAATATCATCAAGAGATGAACTTGCAAGTCTTAAAACAATACTATCTGGGAGTCTGTTACTGTTTCCAGTTATGCTACTCAATATATTAAACGAAGTAGCAAGAGCAGTTGTGCCAGTACCTGAACTGGTGTTTCTTGCTGTGATTGTAGTAAGAGAACCAAAAGAATAATCATATAACGTAATTGAACCTGAATCAACAAAAGACGAAATAGATATTTGTCCAGTTAAATACAAGGTTGCGGAAGTAAATTTTCCTGAAATACTTGGCAGTTCTAATTTTAAATCGGTTGTTTGGCTTCCCCCGTTTGTAACGTCGTGAGTTTGACTTGCGTAATCAACGGTGCTGGTATTTATTGCATTTTCAGGATTAGTAAACCCACTTCCAGAAACAACTGCCTGTGGTCGAAATTTATATGTTGTTAATAATGCTCCGTCAACCTCAAAAGCGTCTTGTCCATCTTTTGTAACAGTCGCGTTTGTATCGAGGTCGAGGTTGGCAAACATATCTGCCCTACTATCGTAGGTATTTATTACTGGTGTGCTTTCGCTCTTAGGCGCGAGAAAATAAAAATTACCATTTGCTGAACTTGTTTTTGGGGACGGATATAGTGCTTTAGAGGTCATAAAGTCCGCGGTTGTGTGTCCAGTGTAATCACCATAAACAACGGGTACATATACACCCGTATCGCTCGTTTCGTTAGGTAGGTCTATGTTGTCCCACGGTCTTTGAATTACAATGCTTAATTTGATTTTTTCCGTTTCTGTAAAATCAATCGATGTCAGTCGTCCAGTGAATATTTGAACTGCATTTGCCATAGTAGTGTTACTGTTCAGTGTGCTGTACGCTTTCACGTTTTGATTTATATAATTTCCAGTGTAAAGTTTTTTGCTCAGTTTTACCGCGCTTATTGTGAAATCAGAAACCTCAAGCGTTATGTTTCCCGATGAAGATTTGCCACTTGAGAAATCAACTCTGTCCCTTATGCTGGGCGAGTTTAAAATTGCTCCAGTGTACGCCACACTATCGTTCATCGTAACATTTGCGAACGACAGTCCTATGTAATTATCGTCCTTATCATAGATTCTGAAAATCCAGTTATCCTTAAACGATGACGCGAGGGCTGTACTGTAAGCACTTGGAAACGTTAACATTAAGCCAATTCGCCCTTAACCGCCCTGAGTATGGCAGGTAGAATCGAATCGCGCACCGTTTCGTCCACAAGTGGAGCAGATATATTTACAGTAACACTGCGTCCGCCACCACCCGAACTGGACAACGGCTGTACCGTAACTCTTTCCCGACCGCCGGGATTATCTCCAGCCAGAAATAACTGGGGCTTGTCGGTAATGAACTCCCCACCTTTAGCAAAAGACGGCACCATTTTCTCAAACAGCGAAGTAAATGCAATCGCTCCCGCTGTCGCTGTCGCAAGTCCAATAAGACCTTTTCCAGCCTCCGCGGATATTACCTTTGCTATCGTTTGAGCCAGAAAAGCCTTTATTGAATTTCTTACCCCAGCGATTGTTGTTTGAAAGGAACTGACCTCCGCGTCCTCGACCTCTTTCATTTTTCCTTTCAGAATGTCCATACCAGATAATCTTTTTTCGAGATTTTTACCAGCATTTGCACCCTTGTCATCTTCACTGGCTTTCTGCGCCTCGTTCAGTGCTAAAATCTCCGATGTTAGTCCCGCCCAAATTTCTTTTATTTTTCCAGAAGTGGACTCACTACCCTCTAATCCTGCTTTAAATAACTCCTCGAAACGCGTTGACTGAGCCAGTATGCCATCAATTTGTTCTTGATAGGTTGTCGCTATTGTCCCAATCGTTCCCATATTCACGCCGGGCAACTTGTTCATCAGACCAACCATATCGTTAATTAATGTGATTATTCCATTAATTCCGTCAACGAATAATTTTTTAATTCCTATCCAAGCAATTCTCAGATATTTAATTAACGGCTCCCAGAGAAATACGGCGACAGACTTTAAGGCTTCCCAAGCAAATTGCAGAGCCTCCCATAGTTTTTGTGGCAACACCGCGAAGGCTCGACCAAACAAGACAATCATTGTTTCGCGTAACGCTTTTATAATAGCACTCATATTGTCCATAATGCGAGTTGCTACCTCACCCCAACCAATTTTACCGATTGCTTGTAATGCCACGTTTGCGCCTTGAATTGATGGTAGAAGTTTCTCTCCAATCTCTCTACCTAATTCTATAACCCCAGAACGAAGGTTCTCTTTCAACATCCTCGATTGCTGACCAAAGGATAAATTCATTTCGTCAACCGCTTGTTGAACCAACTTAGCGTCTTTATTCGCAAAGTCGTTTACGACCTGTCTGAAATCACCCATATTTGCGGTAATTGATTTAAGAGCCAACTGACCGCGAATGTTTGGCATTATCTTATTAATTACGTCTGGGTTTTTCTCTTGAACTTTCGCAATATTTTCCATTGTTTGCGTGAAGTCAAGTCCGCCATCTGAAGTCTTTGCGATTTCAACGCCAAATTTTTCCATCATTTTTATAGATTTTGGAGTTGCGTTAGTCAGACCAACAATCGCACCTTTTAAGGCTGTACTTGCCTCGGCGGTTGAAACACCTTTTGCAGTAATTGTTGCCATAGCGACACCAACTTGTTCAAGTGGCATTTTGGCTGAACTTGCAAACGGGATTACCTGACCAAGCGACGCACCAAGTTCCGTCATTGTCGTTTTACCCGACTTTACTGTTTGAAATAGAACAGCGGAAGTCCCTTCAACGTCATCGACGCTTTGACCATAGGCGTTCATCGCAGAAGTGATTACGTCAGCGGTTGTTCCTATGTCAGTTACACCAGCAACGGCGAGTTTTGCAGACTCTCTTAATACGGCGGAGGAAGTGGCAACGTCGCCCATACCAGCGGAGATAATATCGTATTGCGCTTTCGCTACCTTCCCGATTGGCTGACCAAATTCACCAGCGGTAAGCCTTAATTCTTTGCTGAGTCTTTGCATATCTCCCGATACCGCCGACCCAAGCGTTCCAATTTCTCTTAGACTGTCTGCAAATTTTGAGGCTTGACGAACCGCACCAACAACAGCACCAAATCCGACAAGCATAGCCCTCCAACTTGTCATCATTTTAAACGCACTTATACCAGCGCGTCCAATCGCTCCAGAAACTTTACCAATCGAGCGGACGGCGGTCTTTGCACCCCTTACGCCGACATTGATAATCATTTGGTTACTTGCCATTTCTTCTCGATTCTGTTTCTTTTATTGCGTTGTATTCATTGTTGATTGTCGCAAAACAATTAATGCGGTCATTTGAAATGTCGTCCAAAACGCCCAGAGAAACGTTTAAATTCTGTACGATGTTGTATTCGTTTATCATTTCTAAGTGCCAAGACTCAGAAACGTACATAGGATTAGTGAATAATGGAACGAGATGAAAGAGGTCTTGACCAATAGTTCTACTGGTTCTCGCGTTGACCAATTTAATTTTCTCAATTTCATTCCAAACGTCCTCAATCGTTTTAAACTCCCGCTTTATATAATCGACGGGGCTGACTTCGTTATACGGGAGGGAATACGGACTTTCAAAGGGTGCGGTAGTATAAAAACTCCACCACACACTGAACGCCAACCCCGTCAATCTTTTGGGTTAATGCCAGTATACTCCATTAATATTTGTTGCAGAATGACATCAACCTCGACCATAGAATATTTTTTCAATTCTTTGTCGGTTAGTCCAGATAACTTGCGGACTTGTTCAAGCATATCGTAATACTTGTCTGGGTCAACATTCATTTCGTCGCCATCTTGCGCACCCCAAAAGGTTTTCGCGTTCAATCGATGTAACTCTCTTGCTTGACCATACGAAATGTCTTTAACCTCAATCTCGCCAATTTTAGGAACTGTTATTTTCACATTCCCTCCCTGTTAATTATGCTACTATTATTGAAAAAAGATTTGCACCCGCGTTCGCTGTCCCTTCAAACGGAACTTCTACAAACGCGCCTTCCTCTGAGTCGCCCAAATCGATTGTGTAACCAGTATAAACTGACGTTGGAACGGAGAATTGAATTGTAGAGCCGTCGCCAAAAGTAACTGCTCTGGTACTTCCGCCCAAAAACTGACCTAATTCTTGGTCTGTATTCGCGTCATATTTAACCGATACTGTCCCTGTTAGGGCATATTCTCCACTGCGACCATACTGCTCAGTTTCGGCACTTGCGCCTTGAAAACCCACGCGAGTTGCTGGATAACCAAAAGACAAACTCACCGATTTAGCAACTACGTCGCTACCACCGAGTTGTTTGGTTGTGCAGTCGTAAATTGTTTTCACATACGCGGTTTCAGTTCCAGTGGGTGCTACTGTACTTGCACCAACTGTCGGTTTATAGCCAGAAAAAAGCGTTCCCGACGCAATTAAACGCCCACCTTCACTGCCTGAATCCATTGATAAATCCAAATTGGAAAGGACGGCTGAGTGTAGCACCCTGTCGTCCGCTGTGTTGGGATTAGAAACGATTACTGTCGCTTTTTGTCCTGTGTCAGCACCGTGATTGTAAACCGCTGGAGAAAATGAACCCGCTAACTCGAATGGTGTCGCAGTATCTTCGGAAATCATTTTCATCAGTTGTATTAAGCCTTCTTTATGTGAAACCACCCACTCAAATTCGAGTGACGCACTTGCACCTTTTTGACTGACGTAATGGTCAGTCGATTTTTTGATTTGTTGTCCACTCCTTAAAGCACGTTCTTGAATTAGACCGCCACCAAAATCCACGTCTGTAACATTCACGAGGTCTAATTTGACAAATTCCGAGTTGGTCGTATTCGCCGTACCCATTGTGGTTTGCGGTGCAATAAATAATTCAAATTGTTTCGAGGAGTAAACGTTGCTGTCTATTGCCATTATTTACCTAACTATCTGATTTTTTTGTTTTTGTTGATTGTTTCACATATCCACCCTCAATGAGCGCGTCGTCAACGCTATCAACGTTGACCTCTTTGCCCGATTCGAGTTGTATGTATGTTTCTTTTCCGAAACCCGCCCAGTTATTCGCTGAACCGAGTTTTGAAAACTTTTCCGTTGCTTTGATTTTCATTATATGAATACCTCAGTTACGACCGCAAGAAACTCGAACTCAACAATGTGCAGTTCGGGATTTTCTTCCGATTCGTCGCGGTCGGGTTGATACGATAAACTTTCTATGCGTCCATCGTGGAAAGAGTAAGCAACCGCCGATTGAAACGCATCATTCATTTGGCTGAATTGAGTCAGTATTCCCTGAAACAACTCGGACACCGAACTTGCGTTTGATTTATCGTTAAACAGTCGCGTGATTCTTTCGCCAATATCTGTTAAAAAATCAATGTGGGATTGTTTTCCGTAATTACCTTTTCTTAAATAATAGCGGATTTCCACATTGTATTCCCGTGTACTTCCGCCAGAAAATCGCGAAACGACGGAGTTTGATATTGGCAAAATATTAAAATATTGAGTATTGCGACCTTTGTAAGTTGTGTCAAAATGGACTTGTAAACTTGTTTCATTTTTAATGATTTCTGCTAACGTATTTAAGATTTCCTTGAACGCATTTGAGTAGTTAATTGCCATAGTTTTTTGCTACTTTTCCACGTTTCTATGAGTAATCGGTGTCAAGAAAAAAAGACAGCATCGCTCCTTATGAGAATCGGTTTCTCCCGATTTTAGTCCCAGTATACCTTCAGACCCCGAAAGTCCCGTAAACGCTAAATTTGACCTATTGCCGTTGATTCTACTAACTCCGCACGGCTTGTGCATTTTTAACGTTTCCAGAGCGTACAAAATCACCTATTGCCTCAACGCTCCAAGAGTCCCCAGCAACGTAAACGCCGGGCGAAAACCTTACGCTTAATCCACGCCCGATTGCTATGTAAGAACCATCCATTGTTTCGCTTGATGCGTACTTTACCATTTGCAATCCAGTAGAATCTGAAATCCAAGAATTGACTTTTACGGGTGAGGAAGTTCCCGCAACAAAACTGCCTCCCGTTCCGATTTCAACCTTGATGTTATCGTAAGAGATGTTGGCATATCCGCGAGTATCTACAATCGCTCCAGTGGTATTTGAATCGTTTACCAAAACGGAAACGACACCCTCACCCATACGTTCGTGAGCCTCATTCCAAAGTTTAATCTCACCGCGTTTAATTCTGTCTGCATATCCCTGTCCCGTTTCTGTATTGATTACTTGTTGCTCGTAGTAATCAGCAAGGGCGGTGTCTGAACTGCGAATTAAATAACTTATCGCAAGGAGCGACGCACATCGATTTATAATTTCTTCGTATGTATCACCAGTTGCGTCTGCTTGACCAGTTCCCGTTCTTGGCATAATCGGCTTATTGATATACGCTCTGAGAAAGTCCGATGCTCGTTTTATGCTTTCTTCTTGGAGCGTCTTTACGTCCCGTCCGATTTCCATAGTATGATGAGGATTTGGATTGTTTGTACTCGCCAACCAAAGCACGTCGTCAGTGTCAGAATAATACCACTCGCCGTCATCCGTCACCGCACCAGAATTTGCCTGAGCCGTGCCGAGTTCTACTCCGTCGCGATAAAGCATACTTACATACTGTCCAACGCTTCCAGCCTTCCTTACGACTCCGCTTACAACCACCCAATTTTGAACGATTGCTTTTGCGTCATAACTTCCAATGTCTGCTTTCGCAAACGTTAAGTCTTCACGCGTACAATACGAATTTGTCATTATGCTAAACCTTCCCCTGTCATTCTGATTGGAATATTCATACCCTTAATCAGATTAATTATTTCAATAGTTACATCAATCGACTGCTGTGTAGGATTTAAAAGTGTTTCGACGTTTAATCGTTGCGTCAATTCTTTTAAACGGACAATGCTTTCGTCCAGTTCCATCTCATTGTCTGGCATCTGAAAGAGTGTCACGCCTCTAATTTCTTGCCCCATAAACTCGTTACTCCGTTTATAATTTCAACAACTTCGACCTTAAAATTTCCACCTTTAAAAAAGTCAACAACACCGAAAGCGTGATTCCAGTTATGCAATCTCCCCTTTAGCCATTTATTTTTGGCTGGACTCATATCTTTAAGGCATCCCATAGCCCACGCACCGATAGTACCAGAATCGAACTTAGTAAGTGTATGACGCTGAATGTCGTGAGTATGACCGTAAACAAGATTACAGCCATAAGCCTCAAGATGTTTCTTAGCGTGGTACACCGTGGCATACGCGCCGTGGATAAAATTGAGTTTGCCCAATTTAAGAGGGTGATTGTACTCAAAGTATTTGTACCCTCTTTCATCCCAGCGACACGCCTTGCGAAATGTATAGTCTTTCATATAGGGGTACTTTAAACAAAATCCGTATGTCAACCATTCGTCGTGATTACCCGCCAAAATGTAACGTTCTTTGCATTTAACCTTATCCAATGCTTTATCGAACTGGTCAATTCCCTTATTAACGAGTCGAATTTCCTCATCAATGATTGGTAATTGGTATTCGAGTGGCGGTTGTTTAATCTTTTTGTATTTCCACGCTGAAACCGACTCCCATTCCCCGACATCGCCCAAATTGATAAAAATATCTGGTTTGACAATGCGAATTGCCTTGAGAACCACGTCAACGGCTTTTTGGTCGTGGAGTGGAAAGTGTTGGTCAGGGATAACGATTGCACGTTTATCAATCAAAACATCACTCTACGAAACCAACCGTAGTAGTATTTCTCCATAATAGGGTTCTTTTTCACAATGGATGCGTAATGGAGCAGTCTAAATGCTTGAAGACGCGCGTTTTCCAGTTTTTCTGACGCTCTTATCGTGTTTCGTCCGATTCGACCGTCAACAGCGATTTTTTCGCCCTTTTTCAACTTGCTATTACACGCCTTTTGCAGAATTTTTACCATTCTGCCTTGTCCACAATTAACAACTCCATCAAAATAACACTCTCTGAGTTCGGGCATAAGTTTTTCCGCCCTACTTGGTGTCCAGTACAAACGTCGGTAGATGTCTAAAGCACCGTCAATCGTAAGATTTTTAATATCCACTTCTGGATGACTTCGTTTTGCGATGCCGTATTTGGTTTCTCCGCCGGGGTCGTCTGGGTCATTGACATAACCGCCCTCAGACTTTAAAATTTTCTCCATTATTTTGGAAAATGTCTTCATTTCCAGTTAGCGTCTATCCAATCTCTCATTTCCGCCCACGCTCTGTCGTCATCTTTTGATTTAGTCGCTTTTACGACCTCATCTCCCGCCCTAAGAATGACTTGTTTCATAGATAGTTTCTTTACACGCGCTTTTACCCATTTTCCGAGCATACCTTTTACACTTGCCATATTATTTTACCTTCCCTGCTACTTTCTTGATACTATCCCACACAACATCAAGCAATATATCGTCTGCTTTTGTGGGGGACATTTTTACTAATTTTTCACAAACCATAAATCCGAGCAGTAACCACTGCCAGTTTAATGTAATCCAATCAGCCATTCGTGTTACTCCTTATCCAAGCCATAAGCGTTCCAAAGACGAAAGTAACCGCCCCAAGACCACCCATCAACCAAGATTGTTTTTTTTCAAGTTCACTTATACGTTTATTTTGAAATCTCAACATACCTTTAATGTCTTTAGTCATATCATAGTGCGAGTCGTGTTTTTCCTCAAGCCTCGCCAAACGTTCTGACAAATCATTTCTATAACTTTCAACTTCCTTATGATTCAACGCTTTTTGCCCCCTTGACCTCGATAGTTTTTGGACTTCTTTTTCGTACCACGTCCTGAACCTTGACGTGTCTTTTTAATTCTTTTGATTTTAGGCATCCTTTGAGTTCATTCTCCCTTTAAGAAAATTAATGTCATCGGTAATATCATTCATTTCCTGCAAGAGTTGTTCGTGTCGTCTATCTCGAACCTCGTCCGAACGATTCCATCGGTCAATAAGTTTGATACAAATATCCTCTATCTCTGCCAGTTTACTCGTTAAAGTCTTTTGCAGAAACATTATCTGTCCAATGAAAAGCACGACAACAACACCGATTGCTCCGTACTCTGCGTATGCTCCAAAGGGATTCATTTATTTTTTCTTTTCTTTTTTCTCATCCTCTTTTTCGTCTGCCACTTGCTGTTCCATTACAGCAATAGCACCTGAGATTTGATGAAAGTTTACTTCTGCCTGTTTCTGTTGCTCTTTTAATTGGTCGAGCCGTTCTTGTAGTGTCATTATTCCCTCACTTGTTTATTAATATACTTTTCCCGTCATATGCCAACTAATAACTTTTCGGACTTGTTCTGTTGTTAAATCTAAATTCCCATCAAAATCTGCTTTCCACACTCTCACTTTTTTTCCATCTTTAAATAAAACTACGCTTGGAAAATTTCTTAATCTTAGTTTTCTAACAACTTCGGGAACTTTTTTTACGGGCAATATCATCGTCATAGCACCATAATAAGCACTGTCCCCATCTATCATTAACTTCCCTTGATAAAAATTCTGTTTATTATTATCTGACCATTCAGAAGTAAACCTTACTAAGTGCAGTCCCTTATATATCGCTCCATAAAAATTCGCATCGTTTACTTCTTGTTGTGCAGGAGGTAATTGCTGACCAAATGCCAATGATAATAATAGTAACCACCTCATTGGACTGCAATCCTTAGGTTTGTAATCTGTTGTTTTAGTTTATCAATCTCTGCTTTTAGTTCATCGTTACTCTCATACAGTTCATCCATATCTTGTTGCAAGTTTCCAACCTGAGATTTATACTGTTCATAAGATGGCGACCAATTATAACCTTCAGGTTTAGATGGATACTCCTCTGAATAAATAGACATAGGTACAGGTAATTCTTTCGCCTCTTGAATATCGGATTGTAGAGCAAACCACATTCCAGCCAAACTTGAGATTCCGACTCCTGCCCCAATTAGTGTTTGGATGCTGAGAGTAAATTTTGTGTCTGGTGATAATTCTTTACTCATCTGCGTAGTATTTTACCATCCTATCCCAGTTACAAATGCGATTGTTGTCCATATTCCAAATGCGATTAAAAACCTCGCATATAGATTTCCAAATTTTTGATTCATTATGCGTTCTCCATTAGTTCAATTCTCGCTTCCAATTCCTGTATTGTTTTTACTAATAAGGGAACTAATTTGCTGTGGTCAATGGATTGCATAATTTCCCCATCTTTTTCTTCTTGTACTGCATTAGGTACATAAGCAGAAACTTCGTGTGCTAAAAAGCCATCATATAAAGTATTTGATTCATCTGTAATCCAATTAAATCTGCAAGGCTTTAATGCTTTCAGTCTTGTTGTAGCATCCCATACATAGTCCACATTTTCTTTCATTCTATAATCTGAAGATGTATTAAAAGCCACCGAAGAACTTGTATTGGCAATACTGCCAACCCAAGTCATACTTCCATTGTTACCAACTCTATGAAACACTGCTGAATACCTTGTAGATGTATCTGCACGAGTGTCATAAAGCCCCAACTGTTGAGTTGACCCACCATCACTTACCCCATTCAACATCTTATCCGCAGATGCATAAGTACTTCCAGCCGTCACCTTTATAGCGGTGGTGAGATTCCCAGCAAATGTGGCGTTTTGAGATGCATCTAATGTGAGTGCTAAAGTATTAGCATTATCTGTATAAACCCTTATTTGGGATTGTGACCTTATATCAATCCCTCTATCCCCCATAGACTCAAAAGTAAGATAACTTGCACTTGAGCTATGAGCACTACCATCGTCCATATACATTTTACCCGAATACGAAGAT
>Ga0310345_10001010_pt1 | contig 34162 bp, 25 predicted proteins | sample HC15DNA20500_MG_FD_204667 | JGI IMG/M metagenome (GOLD analysis project Ga0310345, IMG submission 204667) | Marine microbial communities from station ALOHA, North Pacific Subtropical Gyre - HC15-DNA-20-500_MG | ecosystem: Environmental > Aquatic > Marine > Oceanic | place: Pacific Ocean: North... | reverse complement strand
AAGATCTTCACAAAGCAAAAAGTCACCTTCTAATTGGTGACAAGGACATCCAGTATTCCCTACTGGACAGAATTGACCTTCGCTATGAATAGTTGTGAACTTTGCTGCAGAAAAACTTTTTGGAAATGTCGAAAGGACTGACAACAACAGAGAAGTTTTTCCAGAGTTATTACATGGAGATGCTATTGAAATCTGTACCATGTGTTTTATTGTATATCCAAATGCTTTTCATTTACCCCAAAAAATCAATATTATTGTTACTTAGACCTTTTCCCATCGGTTGAGACCTCTGAACAGATATAATAGAATCTATACATGCTTGATTTGAATGAAAAATAAGATGCTGTTAAATTAAGAAGCTTTCTTTAAATTATAAAAACATTTTTGTCAGTTATCCAAATAACTCTGGGGAGTTCTAAATGAATGAAATGATTCAAATTGCTCCTTCCATTTTGTCAGCAGATTTTGCAAATTTGGCCAGTCAAATTCATCTAGTAGAGACTGGTGGAGCTCAACTTTTGCATCTCGATGTTATGGATGGCCATTTTGTTCCTAACATTACTTTTGGACCACCAGTAGTTGCGTCGATCAGAAAGGTAACAAAACTTCCTTTAGATGTGCATCTAATGATCGATGATCCTGATAGGTACATCAATGATTTTGTAAAAGCTGGTGCAAACTGGATATCTGTTCATGCCGAAGCTTGCGTTCATTTGGATCGAACTTTAAATGAAATTAAGCAAAGAGGTTTGGGTGCTGGTGTTGTGTTAAATCCTACAACTTCTTTAACAGTACTAGAGGATGTCCTAGGCCTTATTGATTTTGTGTTGATAATGTCTGTAAATCCAGGGTTTGGAGCCCAGCACTTTATTCCATATAGTTTTGAAAAAATTCAAAATCTACGAAAGATAATTGATCAAAAAGGACTTTCGGTTAAAATAGAAGTTGATGGAGGAATTAATCTTGATAATGTCTGTGAACTTGTCCGAAAAGGAGCACAGATTTTGGTTTCGGGCTCGGCAATTTTTGGATCAAAGAATCCAGCTGAAAAAGTAAAAGCAATGATCAAGAGGGCAACGGAGTGCCATGAAATATGAAAATTCTAGGTTAAGGTCTAATTATCTTATGTTGGAGGGCTTCATGAAAGGTTGGCATAAACTAGTTTGGGTAACTATTATTTGTTTTAGCTTTTCTTCTTGTGGCGGTAAGAAGGGTGGTGTAATAACACCTGATGGGCAGGCTGAGCCTGACAAAATCCTCTATGAAAAGGGTTTAGATGCTGTTTCTAAAAGCAAGTTCGATGTAGCCCGTTTGGTTTTTCAGAATCTCTTGAATACATATCCTGATAGTGAGTACCAAGAGAGAGCTAAACTGGCAATTGCAGATGCTTTTTTTAAAGAAGGTGGAACATCTGGTCTTTTGCAAGCAAAAGCTGAATATATGGATTTTATTACCTTTTTCCCAACCAGCGGAGAAAATGATGATGCTCAACTTCGAATTGCCATGACTCACTACAGACAAATGGAAAAACCTGATAGGGATCCAACACAGGCTAGGGCTGCAGAAAAGGAATTAAAAGCTTTTGTTGATGATTACCCAGATAGTCCTCTAGTTGATGAGGCGTCTCAATACCTAAGAGATGTTCAGGAGGTTTTAGGTTTTGGTGATTTGAGTGTTGCTAGAGTTGCTTATGATCGACGAAACTATACGGGAGCCTTTCGACGTGCTGCTAATGTGATTAGGAGTTATCCTGATTTCAGCCGGCAGGATGAAGCACTTTATGTTCTCGGCCGGGTTAGTGAAAAACGAAAAAATATTATAGCTGCAGGATATTATTATGGCTTAATCGTTAGATATCATCCACTAAGCAGGTTTGAAAGTGAATCCAGAAAAATGTTGGAAAAACTAGACTTGCCCATTCCTGAGGCCGATTTAATGGCATTAAACTTAGCTCGTAGTGAGGTTGAAAATCTGGATGAAAAGTCACTAATAGGTAGGTTTGCAAGTATGTTTACTAAAAGGCCAGATGTGTCTAGGGCGAGAAAAGCAACTAGACCTCCAATAGCCTTGGGGCCCGAAAAAATTAATCTAGATCCCACTGGTATTACTGAATCAGAATCGATTGCACCTTTGTTTGATGTGCCACCCGTTAATTCTGTAGGGGTTAAAATCCTGACTCCAACAAGAAATAAGCAAAAGGGAGATGAAAAAAAAAAGTAAAATCTGATTCAAAAGAGAATGAAAATAACTGACTATGTTTTGTGCAGTCTTAATTCAAGATTGGCAGTACTGCTCGATGTTAGTTTTGGTTTTATTTTAAGGGGCAGGATAAATTTTCTGAAAAATTATTCTTGATCATTGGTAGATTTTAACTCAGGAATATACAGCAAATTTAAAGAAATTCACTAAGGATCAGTTCCCGTCAGACTTGAAAAAAGCTCCTGTTCCTAGCTGGTTTCCCTACACTTTTACTATCCTAAGAATACTAGAATATTCCACTGGAGTTTCTTATAACTTTGTAGCCTATTGACCTAAAATTAGATATTTTTACCTTTTTGGATCTTTATGACTGAAATTTCTAAAATTTATGATGCTCAACAGGTGGAAAAACACTGGATGGATTTCTGGGAGAAAGAAGGTCTTTTTGTAGCTGATGCTCAATCCAGTAAACCCTCTTTTGTTATTGTTATCCCCCCCCCTAATGTGACTGGAGCCCTTCATATGGGACACATGTTGGTCTATACACTCCATGACATCATTGTTCGTTGGCGACGTATGCAAGGCTTTAATACACTCTGGCTTCCAGGAACTGATCATGCTGGTATTGCCACCCAAAATGTTGTGGAACGTCAACTTGAAGCAGAAGGTAAGACTCGACATGATTTAGGACGTGAGGCTTTCGAGAAAAAAATCTGGGCTTGGAAGGAACAAAGCGGCAACACTATTTTGAAGCAATTACGTCGATTAGGTGGTTCTTGTGATTGGACTCGAGAACGATTTACTTTAGATGAAGGTTTGTCAAAAGCGGTTAAAGAAGTTTTTGTTCGGTTATATCAGGAAGGATTGATCTATCGGGGAAAACGACTGATTAACTGGTGTGTCCGATGTCAGACAGCTCTTTCTGATTTAGAGGTTAAACCAGAGCCTACTCCAGGGAAACTATACTACATTCGCTATCCAATTGAAGGGGAATCACGATATGTTTCGATTGCTACAACTCGTCCAGAAACTATGCTTGGAGATACAGCCGTTGCATTAAACCCTCAAGACATCCGTCATCTTGACCTAGTTGGTAAGAATCTTAGAGTTCCACTCGTTGATCGAAAAATACCAATTATTGAGGATTCTTTTGTAGATCCACAGTTTGGAACTGGATTGGTGAAAGTAACGCCAGCGCATGATCCCAATGATTTTGAAATAGGTTTGCGCCATGATCTGGATCAAATTTCCTTAATAAACGAAGATGGTTCCATGAAGGATGCAGCAGGACGATTTAAGGGACTAGATCGATTAATCTGTCGAAGTCAAGTAGTGAGTGAGTTAGAACAAAAAGGATTAATACAAGAGATCGAAGAACACACTCACAATGTTGGCAGATGTGAACGATGTAAAAATATAGTTGAACCTCTCCTCTCTACCCAATGGTTTGTTAAGATCAAACCACTTGCAGAACCAGCTATTCGTGCAATTGAAAAAGGACAAATTTCCTTTGTTCCTGAAAACTGGACTAAAACTTACTTTGAGTGGATGCACAATATTAAGGACTGGTGTATTTCTCGTCAATTATGGTGGGGACATCGTATTCCAGCCTGGTACTGTGATGATTGTGGAAAAGTAAATGTAGAACGCAATACACCAGCAGAATGTTCAGAATGCTCTTCCACAAGTTTACGTCCAGAAACTGATGTACTAGATACTTGGTTCAGTTCTGGTTTGTGGCCTTTTTCTACTCTTGGTTGGCCAGAGGAAACAGAGGATTTTAAAAAGTTTTATCCAACCTCAGTGTTAATTACAGGATTTGACATTATCTTTTTTTGGGTTGCCCGTATGATTATGTCTGGATTGAAGTTTACCGGAAATGTCCCATTTAAAACTGTTTATATTAATAGCTTGGTTAGGGATGCTGAAGGAAAGAAGATGAGTAAGTCCAAAGGTAACGTGATTGATCCATTGGATCTCATGGATCAATATGGAACGGATGCTGTTCGATTTACCTTAGCTATCATGGCAGCTCCTGGGACAGATATAAGTCTCTCAACCGATAAACTTCTTAGCTACAGATCTTTTACCAATAAGATTTGGAACGCTTTTCGTTTAGTTCTAATGAATCAAAGTGACATTCGAGCACAACTTCCAAAAGGGTTTAATATCTCAACGGTAAAGTTGAGTCAGAAGAATAGTGAGAACTTAACCCTAATTGATCGCTGGATCCTTTCTCGTTTAAACAGAGTAATTAATCAGGTTAATGAAGAATTAGGGGCTTTTCGCTTTCATGAAGCTTGTCAGTCAATTTATCATTTTTTCTGGGGAGAATTATGTGATTGGTATATTGAATTTATTAAACCCAAAATTGTTGCTAAGCAGAAAAATGCCAGTGATCAAATTTCCTACCAAACTTTGATGGTCGTTTTAGATCAATCCCTAAAATTAATGCATCCCTTCATGCCCTTTATTACAGAAGAGCTTTGGCAGCGTATGCCTAACCAAGGGATTTCTTTGGCGATAGAAAGTTTTCCGATAGGGAATAAGGACTGGGTTGATAATACTGCTGAATCTCAAGTTGTTGTTCTTCAAAATGTTATTACTAAGATCCGTAACCTCAGGGCAGAAATAAAACTCGAGCCTCAAAAAAAGATATCGATAAATCTTGCTACAGCTGATAGTGGAAAACGTGAGCTTCTTGTGAACAACCAGTCTATCATCAATAATTTAGCCCGTTGTGATGAAATTAAAGTTTTAACTTCTCTTAAAAAAGATAAACTCCATTCTGTACGGTCACTTACTTCTGGTGTGGATATTGAAATTCCTCTAGAGCAGATAATGGATCCTAAATTAGAAAGGAAACGGATTGAAAAGGAGGTTGTTAAGGTTGAAAAGGAAATGTTGCCTATTGAGGAGCGATTAGATAATCCCGAATTTATTTCTAATGCGCCAACAAAGGTGGTAGAGCTCAATCAGAATAGACTTACTCAGTTTAAAGAAAAATTGAATAAGTTAAGAGAGCATTTAAATCAACTGTAGTTAGATTATTCTAGGTCATTTATATATTACAATGATTGCTTTAACAATCTTAAAACATGGTTAAATTAAATCTTCAGAACATTAGGGCGATGGTTCTTCTGGCTTTAAAGGAGGATCAAGGTCATGGTGATGCCACTAGTGAATATATTCTCGACTCTTCAGTTTGGGGGCAAGGAGACTTTTTAGCCAAATCGGATTTAGTACTAGCTGGTTGGCCATTGGTAACAGCGGTTTTTCAGATGTTATCTCCTCAAGTCAGCTCTAAGAGTCACTTTAAAGAAGGAGAATTAGTTTCAAAAGGTTCTATTATAGGTTCTATTTTTGGTCCTGCAAATCTACTACTAACTGGTGAAAGAGTTGCTCTTAACTTTCTTCAGCGACTCTGTGGTATCGCTACCCAGACCAGACAATTTGTTCAAGCTGTGCAAGGAACAAAAACCTCAATTTTGGACACTCGAAAAACCACTCCTGGTCTGCGTCTGATAGAAAAATATGCTGTTCGGGTGGGAGGTGCCTATAACCATAGATGGGGTCTTTATGATGGAATCCTTATAAAGGATAATCATATAAGGGCAGCAGGTAGCATTCAAGAAGCTGTACAGCGAGTTCGTACTAGGATTGGTCATTTGCAGAAAATTGAATTAGAGGTCTCGAGCCTACAAGAATTAAAAGATGCGTTAAAGACATCAGTAGAAGTAATTCTTTTGGATAATATGACCCCAAATGAGGTTAGGAGTTGTGTTGCTGAAGTTAACGGTCGGGCAATTTTGGAAGTTTCTGGGAATATTGATCTTGGGAACATTGCTGACTATGCAGATTGTGGGGTAGAATTTATTTCAGTAGGAACCCTAACTCATTCAGTTAAAGCAGCAGATATTAGTCTGGTCTTTAGATTAGATAAACCTCTTTGATTTCAGTTCCAATTGTTAAAATAAAGTTGTCTATTAGAGGATTTTTGCAAGTAAACTCCCAAAAAATAGACAATCTCAAATTAAATGATAGGAAAGATAATTCAGGTCTGATTCGTAATCACGTTGCGTAAGTATTTGATTTTTTGTGTGATTTCTAGGTTTCTACTTGTGTCAAAAAAATTAATGATGTTTTGTGATTTTTTATACTCTTAGGAGATTAGCTGATAGTGCATTTTTAAGTGTAAGTTTTTCCTGCAAAACAATTTTCGAAAATTCTTGCTGTTACTGGAAGCTATGGATTCACTGTTGCCTTCTCTTATTAAACGCCAATTGGATTCTAAACGATTGGGTAAACCCATTCATCATTATGTTCGATTGGGTTCCACGAATGATATTGCTGATCAACTAGCTAGTGCCGGGGCACCTGAAGGTACGATGGTAGTTACGGAACATCAGACTCATGGGCGAGGAAGATTAGGTCGTTCCTGGTTTTCTCAAAAAGGAAAGGACCTCTGTTTTTCACTAGTTTTACGTCCTGATGTCCCTCCATGTAATTTATCCTGTTTGAGTTTAATATTGGGAATAGCTGTTGGTGATGCCATTGAGAAAATTTCTGGATTGAAGCCAGATCTCAAATGGCCTAATGATCTTCTTATTAATGGTAAAAAGTGCTGTGGAATTTTAAGTGAGGTAAGAACAGAACTTGGTGAGGTTAAATATTTAATAGTTGGTATAGGAATCAATGTCAATGCAAAAGTTGTTTCCACAGGACTATCAATGACAGCATCAACACTATTCCAGCAGACTGGACGACAAATTTCACGAAGTCAGTTATTGGTAGAAATCTTGAATTGCTTTGAACCTTTTTATTTCGAGTTTTTAGATCAAAAAATCAAACCCCTTCTTGATCTGTGGGTGAAGAAGTCCTCGTATGCAGAAGACCGATGGGTTCTTGTTAAACAGATAGATCGCTCCTTTCAGGGTATTACTCAGGGTTTAAGTAAACATGGAGCACTATTAGTTAAGCGAGGAGAGGGATGGGTTGAAGAGGTATTGGCAGGCGACATAATTGAATGGGACAAGAAGGTTACAAGCTCTTAAAAAAATCTTATATTTTGGAATAGTACTTAATAATAGAATAATAAGTACACCAAAAATTAGCAAATAGGATAATCAAAAATGTTACTTGTAATTGATATCGGTAACACCAACACAGTATTAGGTGTATATGAGGGAGAGACTCTTAAGCATAACTGGCGTTTGGAAACTAAAACACAACAATCAGCTGATGAATATGGAATCTTAGCACGAAATTTGTTTGCTCTGTCTGGACTCAATTCCACAAAAATTTCAGATATTATTATTGCTTCTGTAGTACCTACACTCAATAGTATTCTCCAAAAAATGGCTGTCAAATATTTTAAAATTGATCCTTTATTTGTTGAGCCTGGGGTAAAAACTGGTATGTCTGTACTATATGACAATCCTTCAGATGTAGGAGCTGATAGAATTGTTAATGCAGTTGCAGCTTTTGACAAATATGGAGGGCCTTGTATTGTAGTCGATTTTGGGACAGCAACAACTTTCGATGTAATTTCAAAAAATGGAGAGTATCTCGGAGGAATTATTTGCCCAGGACCTACTATTTCAGCCGAAGCACTATTTATGAGTACAGCAAGGCTGCCGAGGGTAGAAGTTAAGATTCCTCTGAAAGTCATTGGTACTTCGACAGTAGCTAGTATCCAGTCCGGTCTTTTTTATGGATATGTTGGTTTAGTCGATGGGGTAATAGAGAAAATGATAGAAGATATGGGAGCCTCTGGTATTACAGTAGTCGCTACTGGAGGTCAGGCGGCCCTTATTGGCCCAGCAACAAAACACATCCAACAGGTTGATTCCCATTTAACCCTTGAAGGACTTCGTCTGATTCATCAAAAGAACCAGCCACAGAAAAATTCCAGAAACTAGTTTTTGAAACTACAAGAGGTATCAACGTAAAAATAAATGGAGAATTATTTCAACTATTTTACTGAAATTGAAGAACACTTCCAGAAATGCAGAGGAAAGATTCAGCCACTCTCACCCCTAGATTGGTCATTGATTGAATCACTTCAGGAAGTTGGTGTTCCTTTAAAAATAGTCTTGAGAGGAATAGACATGGCCTTTGAAAGACACTCCAAACATAAAGCGAAAACAAGAAAAATTAATTCACTATCTTATTGTACCCAAACGATTATAGCTGTACACGAAAAACAAAAATTAAATGATCAGGGTAAAATGGAGGTTCCTAAGCTAATTGAATCAACAGAGCTGACAGATCGTCAAAGCTTGTCTGATCTACTTGCTAAAGCCATACAAGATCTAGCTATACTAGTGAGTGATCCCAAATATTCTAAAGAAAGCAGGTTCATCAAGGTTCTTAAAGAGGTAATTACTTCTATTGACTCCATTATTTTGGAAGTTAAGAATGCGTCTTTAATTAACTATGAAGAACTTGAATTGAGACTAAGTACCCTGGAAGATCGGATTATGGCCAATATTTTTTCTTTAATATCGGAAAAAACTGCTTTTGAACTGAAAAAGGAAATTTCTCAGGAGATCAATCTACATAAAAGGGCTTTAAATCCAGAATACATTGCAATGTTGGAAAACAAAATGATGCAAAAAAAATTGTTAGAGTCTTTTCGTATTCCCCGCCTGAGTCTATTTTATCTTCCAATGAATTAAATGGAGTCTTAAAAACTTAAGTTAAGGTAAAACTGAATAAAATGGTGCCTGCCTTCCTGACCAATTAATGAAGAAAAACTTTGTTGTGACTGTAGAAAGAATTATTCCTGGTGGAAAGGGTTTAGGTTTTTTTGATAGGAAAGCTGTATTCATTCCGTTGGCGGTTCCAGGTGAAAAGGTTCAGGTGAAAAGAGTTGTTGATAGAGGAAGTTATATGGAAGCTATCCAAAGTGATCTTCTGGAGACTTCACCCCAGCGTAATAATCCCCTTTGTTCTTATTTTGGAAGATGTGGGGGCTGTGACTTCCAGCAAATTAAGTATGACAAACAACTTTTTAGCAAGAGGGATATACTGTGGGATGCGATGATTCATGTCAGCAAGATCGATTTTCCTAGAGAACAAATTGAATTAATCCCGTCACCTCCATTATTTTATCGAAACAGGCTTAAGCTGAAAGTTCTGTGGGAAAGAAAAAAAATATCTTGGGGCTTTTACTTTCCTTCTTCTCACCGACTTTGTTCTATAAACCACTGTTGGATAGCAAAAAATTCTCTTTGGAGCATACTTCCTTTACTAAAAAACTTTCTTGAAGACATGCCATTTAAATTTAGAAATCTTATTGAAGTTGAAATTTTCCAGGGAGATAAGCGGGACATACTAGTTGACTTAAAAGTAAAACCCAAGACCAGAAATCTTGATTCATTAAGACGCAATCTTTTAAATCGATCTTTTGGTTGGAATAACCAGAAGATCAGCATTAATTTATCTAGATCACAAAAGCAGAGATTAGCAGTTTTGGGGCCAGGTTTTGTTACAAAAGTAGTAAGAGGTTGGAAATTTAAAGTGAGTTCAGGGTCCTTTTTTCAGGTAAATGACTACATGCTTAACACTTTATCTGAGAATGTTGTTAATGGAACAAAGGGCAAACAAGCTCTAGATCTTTTTTGTGGGGTAGGATTCTTTTCAATACCTTTAACAGAAATGTTTAGTGAGGTTTTAGCTGTGGATAACAATCCCTCAGCAATTGAAGATTTTAAAAGTAATATTAAACAGAACAATATTAATAATTGTCATCTATTTAAAATGGAGGTTGATACCTTCCTCAGTTTAAATAGGCTAAGACTGAAGCAAATAGATTTAGTACTTCTAGATCCACCACGTAGTGGTTTGGAGAAATCAACAGTGAAAAAGATATGTGAACTAAAAGTTCCTAGAATTATCTATGTTTCTTGTGACCCTTCCACATTAGCAAGGGACTTGGCAGGCCTTATACAAGACGGTTACTTTATTAGTGAACTAAAGATCTTAGATTTATTCCCCCAAAGTCACCATCTAGAAACAGTGGTTAAGTTAAATAGAATTTAAGTAAGATAGGATGTTCTTCTTATTAAGACCGTTTTAGAATGGCTACAATAGCTACAGAAAATATAATTCCTTAAAAAATCAGCCTGTGGAATTACTCTTTTGACAATCTTCACAAGGACATATTTCACGTAAATAAGCATAGGAGTAAATCCCCTCAGAATGTCCGTCATTCCATTGAAATTGAATGGCATAACGACCAACTGGTGTTGCTCCAGTTGTCTTAATCGGATTTGAATTCTTGCCCAAAATAGGAAAGGGGTCAGGGGTGGTTTTCACGACAGGCGGATTATCTCGACACATAGCGCAGGGACAATGCCTGCGCAGATATGCATAAGGATATGTTGCCGTATGTAAATCAGTCCACTGAATGGTTACACCACCATCTGCTGAAAGCTTAATAGAGGTTGGGATGATTTCTAGAGGTTGATTCATCATATGGCATGCTAGGACCAATAAAGGATTAAAGTTTACTTATTAGCTGCTTTCATTTGGCTTTAGTTAGATATTTCCATACTAGGTATATTACTTGCGCGGTAATTAGTAATACTAATCTGGGATGCAACAGAGCTAGCAATGGATCGAAATACCTTACTATAAGGATTTTCGGTAAGAGCAGTTGGATGTCCCTCATCACTGTGGCGGCGAATCTCTGTGCTGAGTGGGATTGCTCCTAAAAAAGGCAGGTTTAGTTCTTGGCTAGCTTTTAGAGTCCCACCATGACTAAAAATGTCGTCTCTTTTTCCACAATGAGAGCACACATAAAAACTCATGTTTTCAACAAGACCTAAAATAGGGGTCTTCAATTTTCTAAACATTGCAATGGCTTTGGAAGCTACTTGTAAAGCCAAATCTTGGGGTGTTGAAACAATAACAGCTCCTGTTAAAGGAATTGTTTGGCAAAGGCTCAACTGAATGTCCCCGGTTCCAGGAGGCAGATCAATTACTAAATAATCAAGATCTCCCCATTCTACTTCTCCCAGAAATTGCTGAATCATTTTGTGTAGCATTGGACCTCTCCATATAACAGCCTCTTCTTTAGGAAGGAAATACCCCATGGAAATCATTTTAACGTTATGTATAACTGGGGGGATGATTCTATTTTCAGTGATCTGAGGTTTTTGAGAGTCACCCATCAAAGTTGGAATACTAGGTCCATAAACATCTGCGTCCATTAGTCCTACTCTGGCTCCACATTTCATCAAAGCTGATGCTAAATTAGCTGCTATGGTTGATTTGCCAACACCTCCTTTTCCACTGGCTACAGCAATTGTATTACGTACCTTAGGAATCATGTTGGGAATATTGCCGGCTCCTTGGCTGGTTACTTCAAAGTCCATCGAAACAGAAACATCAGTGACCCCATTTAATTTTTTAATAATATTTTCCGCTTCCATTTTTATCTGGTCCTTAATAGGACAAGCTGGATTTGTTAATTTAATTGTCAATGTTACTTTTCCAGCATTTATCTTAAGATTGTTAACTGAGCCAAGCCTGACAATGTCCTGTTTTAAGTCAGGATCATTGATACTGTTTAAAGCAGCAAGAATTTCCTTTTCGTTAAGACTACTATCTTTTTTTAAGAAACCCATCAAGCTCCTTTCATGACTTATCAGTCTCTAAATTTTCTAAAATTTTCAGATTATTAACAAAATATAAAGCCCCCTCATAAACTAATTAACGATTCTAAGGCTATATGATTAGTAAAGTTAACATAAAGAGTTCAATAGAGTCTTTAGATTAGTAGTGGAGTTTAAACTTTCAGCCCGTTTGGAAAGTACTCAGTCCATCGTTTGTCTACAGTTTGAGAAATTTCTGGTAGGCAGAATAACTCGCTAGGATAATTAGTTTTCATTCGTGAATCGACTAATATGGGGGGGCTATAACTCAGATGATGGCGATGCACTGTAACATTCTTAGAATAAATATCAGCCGCTGGTTCAAACCTTGTAAAAACCGTCCATAAAAATTTAGCGGAACTCTGAGCAAAAATAGTCTCATCAGCTAAGATTAAGAGCGGCCAATCTTGGAATGCCGGCCAATTAACTAATTTTTCAGGATGCCCATCTTCTTCTGAAAACCTTGGTCCGGCAAGAACTAAACACCCCGGGCAAAAAACATGTACTTCTCTAATCACAGAGGGCAAATCTCCTTGAAATTTGCAGGGAAGCTGACGTTTAGGTGAACCCAGACCAAGCATAATTGCTTTACTTCCTTCATTCACTTTGGGTCCAGAGTAATCTAAGGTGTCCATTGATATATTGGAGATGATGAAAAGATCCGTTTCCCATTCAATTCGTTCTAGAACGTGACGCAAAAGATTGGGAAAATCTTTCAGGTCAATTGGACTATTAACTGCAATCAGAAATTTAGTCAGTGAAAGCTGACCTTCTCCAAGAATCCTAAACGCTGCAGTCATAGCTTCATGATTATACCGTTCATGAACAACAGCTGCTGCTAAGGAGTGGAAACCAACTTCGCCATAGCTCCACAGATCACGTACTCCAGGCATTACCATTGGGAAAATAGGACTGAGGAGTTCTTGTAAATAATCTCCAATAAAAAAATCCTCTTGTTTTGGTTTCCCTACGACTGTAGCTGGATAAATAGCATCAGGGCGATGAAACATTTGCTGGAGATTAAAAATAGGGTAATCGTGTTTTAGAGAATAATAGCCATAATGATCACCAAAGGGTCCCTCTGGGTGTCTTTGGTAAGGTGGCACACTTCCTGCCAAGACAAATTCAGCTTCGGCTGGGAATGGATGTGAGATTCTAGTTTCCCGAACCATAGAAATACGTTCTCCAGAAAGTAGAGATGCCACTAATAGTTCTCCAACATTTTCAGGTAGAGGAGTAACTGCTGCTAAGATGAGTGCTGGAGGGCCACCTAAGAAAACGGTCACTGGTAAATTTTGATTTAAGGACTCTGCAACTCCATAGTGAAAACCACCGCCTTTTTGGATTTGCCAGTGCATGCCAGCTCTTCTGGAGTCATGGCGTTGCATTCTATAAATTCCTAGGTTATGAGTTTTGTTTTCAGGGTGTTCTGTGTATACAAGAGGGAGTGTGATAAAGGGACCTCCATCTTGATCCCAAGTAGTAAGAATTGGCAGGGTATTTAAGTCGGCCGGTTGTTGACTACACTCTAAAATGGGTCCTTGGTTTACAGTTCGGGTACCTATTCTGAATATTTCTCCAGCCAAGTTGCGGTGATTCCATAATCGGGAAAGCTTTAATGGAAAAAGTTGTTGGGCAAATTCAACTAATTGGCGTATTAATGCTTCGGGTCTTTTTCCAAATGCTAACTCAATCCTTTTTGTAGTTCCAAACAAGTTAGTGACTACAGGAAAGGGACTGTTTTTAAGTTGTTTAAAAAGCAGGGCAGGACCAGACTCTTCAATTACCCGGCGATGGATTTCGGCAACTTCAAGGTAAGGGTCTACCTCAACATCAATAGTTAAAAGCTGGCCTTCTCGTTCTAGAACCCTTAAGAATTCGCGAAGATTTTTCAATGTAATTGATTACATCCCATGTTGTTTGTTGTCAAAATATTGTACATAAAAAGTAAGATAGCATAGCTTTAAGTGCTCGTCACGATCTAGAAACTTGGGAGCAAATTAATTTGATGACTGAGAAAAATCATTGTGGCTGGGGGAAATGCTTTTTTGTATGGGTAATGATTTACGCAATGAAACCATACGAACACTGGATAGTCAAACGCAAACGTAGACTTTTTAAAATGGTTGAAGGAAACGTTTTAGAAATTGGTCCAGGAAGTGGCACAAACCTAATTTATCTTTCTAAGAACATTCAGTGGAGTGGCATTGAACCAAATATTTTTTTTCATCGATACATAATTGAGAAGGCAAATAAATTAGGAAGAAAAATTACACTCAAAATGGGAAGAGCAGAAAAGTTGAGCTTAGCTGATGCTAGTGTGGATGCAGTTGTCGGAACCTTGGTTTTATGTTCAGTGTCAGAAATTCAATCAGTGTTACTAGAAATTATTAGAGTCCTAAAACCAGGCGGGCGGTTTTATTTTATTGAACATGTAGCTGCACCTTCAGGTAGTTGGCTAAGTTTATTACAGAGTGCAGTCAGACCAGCTTGGCAGTATTTATTTGATGGATGCCAATCTAATACTAGAACATTAGAGGAAATTAAAGATGCTGGTTTTTCTAAGGTAATATATGAAGAGTTTCAAGCGCCAATACCTGTAGTAAGTCCGCATATTTCAGGTTTTGCTGAAAAGTAAGTCGACTTAACTCCAGTCCTACTCTTCATTATGGCTGAAGATATATTCTTACTCCAGAATAGTTGACAAAAAATAAAATCAAACGTATGATTTAATTAAATCATACGTTTGATTTTATAAAAAGACATGCCTTCAGAGACAAAAACAAAAATTTTAGATGCTGCAGAAGATCTTTTTGCCGACCGGGGAATTGATGGGGTTTCAATTCGCTCAATAATCTCGTTGGCTGGGGTCAATTTAGGAGCGATTCACTATCATTTTGGGTCAAAAGAATCTCTAATTAAAGAAGTTTTTCATAGGAGAATTGGAGAGGTAAATAATGAAAGGCTTCGATTACTTAACGATTGTTTAATAAATTCTAGGGGTCTCGATCTTAGGATGGTCTTACGAGCTTTTATTGCCCCTCCTTTATGTTTACTGCTTCAGCCAGAAAGAGGACATGTTTTTATAAAGGTATGTGGTCGAGCATATGGAGAGGCGTCGGAACATTTAAGAGGAATGTTTATATCACTTTTTCGAGAGGTCTTTGAAAAATTCACTCTAGTGATTTTTAAAGCTCTTCCTAATATTCCAGAGGAAGAAATTATTTGGCGTTTTCATTTTGTTGTTGGAGCAATGATTCATACGATGTTACACGGACAGGCCCTCAAGCAGTTTTGCCCAGATATTAAGAATTCCCTAAATGTGGAAGAAAATATTGAGAGATTGGTGCAGTTTAGTGTTTCTGGTTTATGTGGCGAACTAAACGACAACCAAAAAGTGGATGGGTTAGGGACTGCTTCAGAAGAGGAGGTTACATAATGCTAAGAGTTAGAGTCCTAGTCTTTTCACTCGCATTTTCTCTCATGCTGGGTACATTTTTGAGTTGTGGTCGTTCTTTGCAGCAGATAAAACGAACACCAGTAGTTGCTATTCCAGGAGAATGGAGTGGAGGAGAAGTTCTTTCTGAACCAGTGCGTTCTGATTGGTGGACCACCTTTAATGACACTGGTCTCAATCGAGTAATTAATCGTGTTCTTGAACGTAACCAAGATTTGCAGGCAGCAGGGGCACGTTTAGAAGCAGCTGAGGCAGAGACAGTGGTTGCTGGAGCCGCAGAGAGACCAAAACTTGACTTAGGTTTTAACATGGGCAGGCGGCGTCAAAATTTTGTAGGATTTCCCATTCCTGGTTCTGAAGGACGTGTTCTTAAAAGAACGTTCACTAATGCAGGTTTGTCTCTCGATATTGGTTGGGAACCAGATTTGTGGAATCGGATTAAAGCTGGGAAATTAGCAGCTAAAGCCAATCGTCAGGGACGAGAGGCTGATTTAACAGCAGTTCGTCTATCTCTTGCAGCACAGGCTACTAAGACTTGGCTTCTAGCAATCGAAGGCTGGGGCCAAGTTAAATTAGCTCGTTCTTCACTTGATAGCTACAAGCTATCCTCACAGCGTATTCAGGCTCGTTTTGAGAGAGGGTTGCGATCATCATTAGACCTGCGTTTTGCTTTAACGGAAGTAAAGAGAGCCGAGGCTTTATTAGAACAGCGACTCGAGCAAGCTGATAGGACTCTTCGGCAATTACAAATTCTTATGGCAGATTATCCCGACGGTTCCTATCCCATTGGGAATAAATTGCCAAAGATAACAGAGCAGATTCCTGCAGGGTTACCCTCGGAACTATTATTTAGAAGGCCAGATTTGTTAGCAGCTGAACAAGACTTATTAGCTGCTGATGCCAGAATTGTTGAGGCTAAAGCACAGCTTCGACCTAGTTTCAGTTTGACTTCTCCAATCGGGACTTCGAGCAACCAGTTACAAACTATACTTTCAAATGAACTGTTTATTTGGAGTTTGCTTGGTAATGCTTTGCAGCCAATCTTTAATAGAGGAAGACTTGAAGCTGGAGTAATGCGAAATCAAGCTGTTGCTGAAGAAGCAGTTGCTAGATATCAGAATTCAGTGTTACAAGCTTTCAATGAAGTAGAATCTGCATTAGCTGCAGAATCAGTGATTATGCGTCGCGAAGAAGCTTTAAAAGAGGCTACACGTTATTCTAAAGGCACACTGAAATTAGCAGAGCAGCGATATCGTTCTGGACTAACAGATATCACTACTCTACTTTCAGCTCAACGAACAGCTTTGGATTCAGAAAGCCAACTTCTCAGTGTAAGCCGCCTTCGAGTTGAAAATCGTGTGAATTTGTATCTAGCCTTAGGTGGTAGTTTTTAAAAAATTAATTTAACGAAAAAGTGGCATTAGTGGAATTAGGAGGTTATAAGGAGTGAAACGTTCATTGATGGTTATAGTTCTGAAACGTACATTGATGGTTGTTGTTCCTGTTTTGGTTTTAGCCGTTGGAATTTTAGGTTATTTTATAATGGATAGCACTCAGTCAGAACCAGAGCAGAACCCGCCGAAAGTAATTATTCCTGTAGTACAGGTAATGAAAGTTTCTACAGAAAGTAGACGGCTCAAGGTTAAAGCCGAAGGTACTGTTGCACCTAAGACGGCCTCACAGTTAACCTCCGAAGTTTCAGGTCGGGTAATCTGGGTTTCATCTGCTTTGGCCACTGGAGGATTTTTCTCAATTGGAGAAGTTTTATTAAAGATTGATCCTAGAGAATACGAATTAGCAATTATTAGGGCCCGTTCGGCAGTTGCTCAGGCTAAACTGAAGCTTGCTGCTGAACGTCAAGAAGCGGTACTGGCAAAGCAGGAATGGGAGAATCTAGGTGAGGGGACTCCAACTGCTCTAGTTCTGCGAAAACCTCAGATTGCTGACGCAGAAGCCTCTGTAGCAGCAGCTGAAGCAGCTCTAGATCAAGCTGACTATGATTTAGAGCGAACATTTGTTAGGGCTTCATATGATGGCAGGGTCCGGTCGGAGCAAGTCGATGTTGGACAGTTTGTTTCTCGCGGAAATTCTTTGGCTAGCCTCTATTCAGTAGATTTTGCTGAAGTCCGTTTGCCAATAGCTGATGCCGAATTAGCCTACCTAAATTTGCCGCTCGCTTATCGTGGTCAAACTCCATCTAAACCAGGACCAAGAGTGATTTTACAATCTGAGTTTGGAGGTAAGAACCATAAATGGATAGGTCGAATCGTTAGAACTGAGGGAGAAATTGATCCACAAACCCGAATGGTGCACGCCATTGTCCAGGTAAAAGATCCTTATGGCCGAGGTAATAATCAAAATCGTCCACCTTTGGCAGTGGGTATGTTTGTTGAAGCAGAAATTCAAGGGAAGTGGGTCAAGAATATTGTAGCTTTACCTCGAACTGTATTACGTGGTGATCAAGTTATGATAATTGATGAAGATAGTCGTCTCCAATTTCGAAAAATTGAGATCCTCCGTTTGGAAGAAAATGAGGCATTAGTACTTTCTGGATTAAAGAATGGTGACCTGGTTTGTTTGTCAACAATAGAGATACCAGTCAATGGAATGGAGGTTAGGGTTATAGAAGTAAAAACAGATACTACTGATTCAGTGTAAGTTATTGATTTAAAAAAAGGAGGAATTAGTGAAGGGTCTAGTTGCCTGGTTTGCACATAATGGAGTCGTAGCTAATTTATTAATGGTGGTAATTGTTGTTGTCGGGTTAATGACAATACCAACCTTGAAAAAGGAAGTATTCCCAGAGTTTTCAATTGGTATGATCAGTGTTTCTGTTAGTTATCGGGGCGCGGCTCCCGAAGAGGTTGAAAAAGCAGTTTGTGTTCGAGTGGAAGAGGCTGTGCAGGGATTGGATGGTATAAAGAAGATCAATTCAACGGCTAGTGAAGGCATAGGGACAGTTATTCTTGAAGTCGAGACTGGTTACGATGACCGTGAGGTTTTGGATGACGTGAAAGCTAGAATAGATGCGATCTCCACATTTCCAGAAGAAACTGAAAAACCGGTTATTCAGATAGCCACTACTCGCTTTCAGGTTATTAATGTCTCTATTTCGGGGGAAACAGATGAACTGACATTGAAACGTTTAGGGGAACAGGTGCGTGATGAATTATCACTATTGCCTGAAATTAGCCAAGTTGAACTTAGAAATGCAAGACCATATGAAATCTCAATTGAAGTTTCTGAGGAGGCACTGCGCCGTTATCGTTTGACTTTTGATGATGTGGCAAGAGCAGTGCGACGGTCCTCAATCGATTTGCCAGGTGGGTCTGTTAAAACAAGAAGTGGAGAGATTCTGTTACGGACTAAAGGACAAGCGTATCGAGGAGTTGAGTTTGAACGACTGCCGTTGTTTACAAGAAATGATGGTAGTCGTTTGCATTTAGCTGATGTTGCCAGAGTGGTCGATCAATTTGAAGATTCTGATAAATTTGCGTGGCTAGATGGGAAACGTACAGTGATGGTTCAGGTCTTTAGGGTTGGCAATCAAAATGCATTAGAGGTAGCTCGAGCTGTCCATGAGTATGTTGCTCAGGCAAAGACTCGCTTGCCGGATGAAATCTCCATCACTACATGGGCAGATGCTGCAAGAATTTTGCAAAGTCGTGTAGATTTGCTAGTCAAGAATGCAATGAGTGGACTATTCCTTGTTTTCATTGTTTTAGCTTTATTTTTGAGACTGCGGTTAGCTTTTTGGGTGACAATAGGGATACCTATATCATTTTTAGGTGCCATTGCGATGATGCCTGTCTTTGATGTTTCGATTAATATGCTCTCGCTGTTTTCCTTTATTCTGGTATTAGGGATTGTAGTTGATGACGCCATCGTTGTTGGAGAAAATGTTTTTGCTAAGCAGGAAGCCACTAAGAATGGTCTAACCTCTGCAATTTTAGGAACCCGTGAAGTAGCGGTACCAGTAATCTTTGGAGTTCTGACTACGGTAGCTGCTTTTTCTCCAATGTTTTTTGTTCCAGGATCAATGGGAAAGGTTTGGAGAGTAATTCCATTAATTGTTGTGCCGGCACTACTCTTTTCACTACTGGAATCTAATTTAGTTCTACCCTATCATATTTCACATTATCGTCCTCAGTCTAGATCAAATAAAAAGAACTTTTTAGTTCGAGGTTTTAACGGGTTTTTTGGACTCTTTAGCAACGGAATGGAATGGTTTATCCAAAGAATCTATAGACCAGTGCTTCAATTTAGTTTGGAATGGCGCTATCTGACGGTGGCTACAGCCGTGGCAACACTCTTTCTTACTGCTGGATTAGTTACTAGTGGAATTGTTAAGTTTATTTATTTTCCACAAGTTGAAGGTGATAACGTCGTTGCTGATTTAACCATGCCACAGGAAACTCCTGTAGAGATTACAGCTGAGGCAATAAGGCGCATTGAGGAGAGTGCTTTTAAGCTAGACAAAGAGATTCAAGCAGAGACAGGACACTCACTATTCCGTCATATTTTGACGGCTGTAGGTGAACAACCCTTCCGGACACAGAGTAATAGGAATATGGGTACCAACTTGACGGAATACTCAAATGCCTATTTGGGAGAGGTTAATATTGAATTGTTACCATCCGAAAACCGTGAAATGACTAGTAACCGAATTGCTAATCGATGGAGAGAAATCACAGGTGCTATTCCTGGTGCCGTCGAGCTGACTTTTACATCAGATCTAATTGGAGGAGGGAAAGCTATAGATATCCAGTTAGCTGGTTCTAATGTTGATGCTCTGAGAGAAGCTGTGGTTCAAACAAAGATGAAACTTACTCAGTATACTGGTGTTATTGAAGTATCAGATTCTTTTCGCGGAGGGAAACCAGAACTTAAGCTAGCAATATTACCCAAAGCCGAAAGTCTTGGATTATCGCTCCAAGATCTAGGACGACAGGTCAGACAAGGATTTTTTGGTGAAGAAGCTCAAAGAATTCAGCGGGGGCGTGATGATGTTAGAGTTATGGTTCGGTATCCACTAGAAGAAAGACGTTCACTCAATACCCTAGAGAAAATGAGAATCAGGACCCCTCAAGGTAACGAAGTGCCTTTTTCTACAGTAGCTACAGTTGAAATGGGTCGGGGATTTGCAACAATTAATCGTGTGGATAGGAGGCGAACCATTAATATCACAGCTGAAGTTGATGAATCAAAAACTAATGCTAACCAGGTGTTAGATGACATGCAAAAAACCTTTTTCCCAAACCTTAGATCGCTCTATCCTAATATTGCATATAGTTTTGAAGGTGAGCAACGCGAACAGGCGGAGACACTGGAGGGCTTAGGTAAAGGATTTATTGTAGCAATGTTAGTTATCTATGCCATGATGGCAATTCCTTTTAGATCGTATGTCCAGCCAATAATCGTTATTTCGGCTGTACCTTTTGGCATAGTAGGTGCAGTCTGGGGTCACCTGTTTATGGGTTTGGCTGTAAGTATCCTATCCATGTTGGGTGTAGTTGCACTGGCGGGAGTAGTTGTAAACGATAGTTTGGTTTTGGTAAGTTTCATTAATTCTCATCGGAAGAAGGGAATCTTACTAAAACGAGCTGTTCATGAGGCTGGTCTTGTTCGTTTTAGACCAATTGTACTAACCTCATTAACGACTGCAGCTGGTATTACACCATTAATGATGGAGAAAAGTGTGCAAGCTCAGTTTCTTATCCCTATGGCTGTTTCTTTGGCCTTTGGTATTTTGTTTGCTACATTTGTAACATTGGGTTTAGTACCCTCTATTTATTTAATTCTGGAAGACTTTAAGAAGATGGTTCGATGGGTATTCGGAAGAGCCCCTGAGACAGCTGAATCCTTTGATTATCTGCTAGAAAAAAATGATGTTTCTGATGAATCTTTAACAGAATCCAGAATAGTCTAGGTCTAACAAATTTTTTTTAGATAAGAGAAATTAATTTAGTGGGATAGTTATTTCGTACTTATTGGCACTGTAAAAAACAAACTCCAATATGTTTTAATGCTTGAATGAAATAAAGAATTTCCTAGTGAAGAATCCGAGGGTAATTAGTCAGTGATAATCTTTACGCCGGCACTAAACTTTCGATATGACCTAAAATGGATTGAAGTTCTAGTGTTAACCTGTCTTGATATTCCACTTATAATCCGATGGCTTAACCAGACCTCTGCCTTCTTAGGTAGCCAATGCTGCTCCTGTTCTATTTTAGTAAGGGCATAGTTCAGTGTCATGTCAAAACGTCTAACAGGAAAAGGTTTTGGGATATCAATAGCCTCTTTTTTTAGACGGACAACTTGATAACTTTGAGGATGGATCCAGCAATGTCCTCGATAACCTGTGATTATCGTATGGCGATTATAAGATATAAAACGTTTAGAAGTTTTTTTTGCCACATGGAAACGAATACGCAATGTTTTCATATTATTGATTTTTTCAGATCCTTCTGGATAAAAAGCCCCGTTGGCGCTTGGATCGAATAAACCTTTAAGCGCTGAGCCGAATTCACCAGTAGATCCTTGTCTATCTTTTTTGTCCTTTGGAACCTTTGAAGTAGGTTGGCCATTGATGGACAAAAGTTTGTATTGTTCAATTCTATTGTAGAAAGACAGTTCGGCTAGATAACTGTTTGTTTGTAACCAGCCACGACCTCTACCTAAGGTATGAACGAATCTTTTTGTAGTTTGACGACAAATAAAATTGGGTAAGTTATCTGTATAACTAAGTGCTTTATCACGCACCTTTTCGATGAGTTTGTAAAACTTTTTGTTAGAAGTCTCTTGATTATTTTTGTCGATCTCCTTGGCTAGATTACTTTGAGGTAAGGACACTAGTAGAAGAACTGGTAGGCACACTGTAGTCTTTTTCAGGTAACTGGAAATTACGTTAGGTGTAAAAATTTCAAAATTCATAATATGAATAACTAGAATCTGTAGGGTTCACCTGAATGATATACGACAGAACAATTTTGATCATGACATGACACCAGGAACTTCGCAACCAAAGACCTATAAAACTGTCGATAGATTCACTGTACCCTTCGGATATAGTTATCATAGTTGAAAAATTGTGGCCTTCTTAGAATTATTCCTTTTTAATACTTCCATAGGTTAAGGGCGAGCTTTGGATAAGTTGTTTGTCCTTTGTGGAGGTTAAACTAGCGTTATCTAAATTTTGGAGGACGCCGTTGGATTTTTTAGAATTTCTGCAAAGTATTTCCAAGGTTGTTTGGGGACCACCACTCCTAATTATGTTGTTAGGGACTGGTTTATTCCTATCAATCAGACTTAAAGGTCTCCAATTTAAAAAGCTTGGTCAATCTTTTTATCTAGCTTTTGTCAAACGCAAAGAACCTGGTGCTGATGGAGACATTTCACATTTCCAAGCTCTTATGACTGCTTTGGCTGCAACTGTTGGAACAGGCAACATTGCAGGTGTTGCAACTGCCATAGCCGCTGGTGGTCCAGGTGCCCTTTTTTGGATGTGGATCACAGGGCTGTTAGGTATGGCTACGAAGTTTTCTGAAGCTTTGCTAGCTGTAAAGTTTAGAGTTATCAATGATAGAGGAGAGATGGCAGGTGGACCGATGTACTATTTAGAGTTAGGACTAAAGAAAAAGTTGTTAGCAATATTATTTGCTGCCCTAACGGTGGTTGCAAGTTTCGGGATTGGCAACATGGTTCAGTCTAATTCAGTTGCAAATGTTCTCCAAAGTTCGTTTGAAATTCCCTATTTGTGGACTGGTGTCTTCATGACAGGGGCGACAGCTGTAGTAACATTGGGAGGAATTCGTTCAATAGCTAGAGTGGTCAGTGCCATCGTTCCTACGATGATTACTCTTTATATGTTCGTTGGTTTAGTAATATTGATAGTTCATTGGAGGGAGATTCCATTGGTTTTTATTCAGATTCTTGAAGGAGCCTTTGCTCCAATGGCAGCTATAGGAGGATTTGCTGGTACTCATTTAATGAAGACAATCCGTCTTGGGGTGTCCCGAGGAATTTTTAGTAATGAAAGTGGTATGGGTTCTGCTGCTATTGCTGCAGCAGCTGCCCAGACACACAATCCTGTAACTCAAGCTCTAGTATCAATGACACAGACATTCATTGACACGTTGGTAGTTTGTTCGGTGACAGGTTTTGTGGTTTTAGTTTCTGGTCTCTGGACTGAGGGAGCGACAGGTGCAGCCCTTACATCTATTTCATTTAATTTTGGTTTAGGATGGTGGGGAGGATTTATTGTTTCTTTGAGTTTGATCTTCTTTGCTTATTCAACAATTCTGGGTTGGCACTATTATGGAGAGAAAGCACTATTTTATCTTGTAGGAAATTCTCGTTATGCCTTGCTATATAGACTGGCTTGGGCAGGAGGTACCTTCTTAGGCGCCATACTAAGCCTTGACATAGTTTGGACAATCTCCGATATTATGAATGGTTTAATGGCATTTCCTAATCTAATAGCTTTGACATTTTTAAGTGGATTGGTTGTTTCTGAAGTAAGATCGTACTTCAACAAAAAAAATCATTAATCAGTAGTTGAGGTTTTATAAGAGTGACAATGAATTGTGTCTCTCTGTATGTTTCCTAGAGGATTTTTTTTGAGAACATTCACTAAATAATGATGCGCATAATTTATTTTCAATTATTAATGGCAACAACAAATTATAATCGCTAATTAATAGATCAAGGATAAAAACTAATGCCGATTTATGAGTATGAATGTCTAGATTGTGGGAGTGATTTTTAAAAAAATGTTTTGTCTAAATCAAAATTGCTAAACTGCCAAACCTGTGGAAGTAAGAGAATAGAAAAACGACATTTTTTTTTGCTGTTGGTATAAATACTTCCGTTAGAAATGAAACCACCACTAGTTGTTTTAGATGTGGTGCTGAACGATTAGACGCCTGCCAGCAAATGGACTAATTGATTGGTTACCGTTGGGCATTCTCAGTTGGAAATTCTGCTGGCATACAGATTTCGATCACTTCAAAATCGTCAGAAAACCCCAGGACTTCGTGCTTTATCTTCGGGTCTTGGTACCAACTGTCTCCAGCTTCGAATCGAACCTCACCCGCATCTTCAAATTCGACCCGAGTCCATCCTCTCAGCACGTAATTCATTTGGAATTCAAGATCGTGGGTGTGATAGCCTCCGGGGCCATCAGAAGATTCTCTGGCACGGATAACGTGTGCCAGAACTTTCCCCTTGGTAGCTTCCACGATGCCAAGATCTCGGTATTCAAAGTAGCGTCTGAGGCCGGTCTTCCATCTCGTTGACTTGTGAAAAGACATAGTAGTCATGGTAACTGATCCTCATATTTTGTAATTTATCAGAAAAGCCCATTTCAAATTAAAAGAAACTGCGTGAGTATAGCCCTTCAATCCGTTTTGTCAAGATGTTGATCTGTGTTCTTGCATACTGGAATCATTGATCTGTTGTGCCTAAAGTCTCTCTTGAAGAATATAATTTTAGTGTATGCACAGACGGCTTTTGGAATTGTAAATAGATCCATTCTCCTTATAATCCGCGAAAATAACAAGAAGAGGTCAATTCCTGTGAACCCTTACCTATTGGGTAATCCTGAGCTTCTATGCTATTGTAGGAATTAGCTGATAAGGGAGCGTTTATTAGATGGACTAAATGATGATATTAATAAAAAGAATGACAATTATGTTCAGTCAATTAGATCAGTGAATACCTTACGAGAGGTCTATTAGAATTGATTTGGTGTTTATTACGGGCTATCTTAATTTATTGTCTGCTTCTTCTTAATGTTTCCCCTGTTGTTTGTGATTCTAAACCTCCATTTGAGATAAAGGTTTTTACCCAATTAATACAACCGGGATCCATTGCCTACTTGAGCTTAAATTCCCAAGTTCCTCTTTCTCGAATAGAATGCTCCTTTTTAGATCGCAACGCTCTCTTTTTTAAGTCCCCGGATACATTCTCCTGGAAAGCTCTTATCGGTGTAGATTTAGAAACTTCACCTGGTGATTATCTTTTGACCGGAACCATTTGGACGGTGAATGGTCATTCTATTGCTATTCAGAAGGCAATCAGAATAAGGTCTAAAAAATTCACTATTCAACGAATTCGTGTCAACCAAAAATATGTCACATTAAGCCCTAAAAATTCTGAAAGAGCTATAAAGGAAGCCCAGAAATTAGAGGCTATTTGGAAAAAAATTACTCCAGAAAGGATCTGGAAAGATTCCTTTGTTCGACCTTTGTCCAGCAGGTTGACCAGTGGATTTGGTCGACGAAGAATTGTCAATGGAGAGACTCGTAGCCCTCATTCTGGAGTTGATTTGAAAGCAAAAAGGGGAACCTCTATCAAGGCAACCAATGCAGGTAAAGTTGTATTGGCAGAGCATCTATTTTTTGCGGGAAAGACGGTAGTTTTAGATCATGGTTTAGGATTGTACACAGTATATGCTCACTGTTCAAAGATGATGGTTAAAGTTGGTCAGACAGTTGCTTTAGGAGAAATTATTGGGAAAGTAGGTTCAACAGGTAGGGTTACTGGACCCCATCTGCACTGGGCATGCCGTCTGGGTGGTTCTCGTGTTAATCCAATGAACTTAACAGGAATTAATTTTTTCAATTAATAAGATCTAAATTCAATTTTACCAATCCTTTCGAATAAATAGATTTTTGAAGATTGAGGAAGCAAATTCTAAGTATTCTTAACTTGAGGTTTTTTGGTTTAAGATTATGATTTGGTGGCCAAAGATACAACAAAACCCTATTATTACCCTGACCAGCGATTTTGGGTTAGATGATCCCTTTGTAGGAATTATGAAGGGTACTATCCATTCCATTGCAAGTGAGGTTCGGATTGTTGATATTACCCACGGTATTGCAGTCCATGATGTGATGCATGCTGCATTGGTCATTCAATCGAGTTATTGTTATTTCCCAAAAGGTTCAGTCCATGTGGTTGTGGTCGATCCTGGAGTGGGAAGTACAAGACATCCATTGTTGGTCATTACGGAAAAGGGATACTTTGTTGGGCCTGACAATGGTGTTTTTTCAGCAATCTACAAAAATAGTGATCGGATTGAGTTCATAAAACTAACGGCCTCTAAATATTTTCAACACCCCATAAGTCAAACATTTCACGGTCGTGATATTTTTGCTCCAGTAGCTGCTTGGTTAAGTCGGGGATTAGATCCTAAAAAACTAGGTCAATTCATTACTAAACCTGTGAAGCTCCAGTTGCCATACCCTCGCATATTTGGTACGGATAAAGTTGAAGGAACTATTCTTTATTCTGATAGATTTGGCAATATTTTAACGAACATTCCTTATACAGAATTCAAGAAGTTTTTTTGTAAGAAAGATTTTAAGCTGTCTGTTAATGGTCATTTAATAGATAGGATGTATCCTGCCTATTCAGCAGCAAAACAAAAAGAAATATTTGCTATTTGGGGAAGTTCTGGGTTGTTGGAGATCGCCTGCTATCAAGGGTCTGCTACGAATGTGTTAAACGTCAAACCATACGACAATTTTGAGGTTGAAATTAATTTTCAAGAAAGAGGTGAATGATTTCAAAAGGTAAAAAAGAATAGCTTTTGTTTAGTGTACGGCAGTTGACTAATTGGGGATCTTTGAATGAAAGTGCCCCCTAATGCAGACATTTAGTAGGCGGACGTGTAAAGAGGAATACAATGGAGAAAAACAGAGAAATCTTCTCATTTGAGGATGTGATTTCACAGCCAGAAGATTCGATTGATTTAGCTGTTGCAGCTCTTTTAATCGCTAAAGATGAATACCCTGATCTTGATATCCATAACCACTTGAAAAAGATCGATGAATTGGCACAAAAAGTTAGTGGTCAACTTACTATTTTTCACAAAAGAAGTATTTTGACAATGATTCAACAGATCAACGTGGTTCTGTTTGAACAAGAAGGTTTCTATGGAAATTTAAGGGATTATTATGATCCACGTAATAGTTTTTTAAATGAAGTTCTGGATCGGAGAACAGGGATTCCAATTACCCTGTCCTTGGTTTATATAGAAATAGGAAAGCGCCTTGGATTAGACTTTTTTGGAATAGGTTTTCCAGGACACTTCATTGTGAAATGTTTTTACCAAGGGAATAGCTTGCTGATTGATCCGTTCCATCAGGGTAGAATTTTGGAAGAAGAAGATTGTCAGAAACAATTCCAAGAAGTCTATGGGAACAATGTTGAATTTCTTTCATCTAGTCTAGATATCCTTAGTAAACGTTCTATTCTTTGTCGAATTCTAGTTAATCTCAAAATGATCTATCTAAAGAGAAAAGATTTTTCGAAGGCTTTAAATGTAATTGAAAAAATTATCCTGATTTTCCCACAACAATCTGGGGAAATTAGAGATCGTGGGTTAGTTTATCTTCAACTAAATAACTTTTCAGCGGCAATTCAGGATTGGAAAAAATATTTGCAATTAGAGCCAAAAGCCCCTGATGTTGAACAAATTAGGAATAAACTTCGACAGGTTGCAGCACAGGTAGCCTGGAAAAACTAAAGAATGGAGAGTTAGTTCTCTATTTTAAATGTTTTATAAGACGGCCCCTGCTCTCCATATAGCAAATTCTCGGTGTCCTGTCAGTTCATTCTTGGCGGGCTCTCCAGATGCAACAGAGATCATCTTTTGAAAAATCTCCTGACCAACCTCTTCTAAAGTCTGAGTTCCATCAACAATGGTCCCCGCATTGAGATCCATATTTTCTTCCATATGTTTAAACATTTGACTATTAGTTGCAATCTTAAGGACAGGAACAATTGGATTTCCAGTAGGTGTACCTCGACCTGTTGTAAAACAAACAATATTGGCACCTGACGAAACTAAGCCAGATATCGAAGGTGTATCGTATCCTGGTGAATCCATGATAATAAAACCTGGTTTCGTAATTTTCTCTGCATAATTAACCACAGCTTGGAGAGGAGTTGAACCGGCTTTGCGGATGGCCCCTAGAGATTTTTCGGCAATGGTTGAAATGCCTCCAGCCACATTGCCTGGAGAAGGATTATTGTCAAGTTTCCCTCCACGAGAAGCAGCATAGGCCTTATAACGTTCAATGATGTCCCAAAGAGATTGGGCTGTTTTGACAGAACTAGCTCCCCTCATTAACAGATGTTCAGCACCATAAATTTCTGGTGTTTCAGGTAGAACTGCAGTGCCACCACAACTAACTAACAGATCGCTAGTATAACCTAGAGCAGGATTTGCAGAGATTCCAGAATAAGCATCAGATCCTCCACACTCCAACCCGAGAAAGAGATGGGCAGCAGAGATTTCAGTGCGATGATATTTTCGAGCTTCCGTCACTAGTTCTTCAACAATCGTGATTCCTTGTTGAACTGTTTTGCTTGTTCCTCCGGAGCCCTGAATAGTTAGGTATCGAACTCGACCCTTAGTATTTTTTTGTAGCTGAAGAGGAAGGGAGGAGTGACAGCCTTGGACACATTCTACGTTACTTTCCTCACATCCTAGTCCTACTACCAGAATGGCGGCAACGTTTGGATGGTACATTATTCCATTAAAAACTCGCATTAGCTGATCAAGATCATCACCCTTTTCACCTCCACAACCTTCCTGATGAGTGATAGGAATGACTCCATCAAAGTTGTCATCATTATCAAACTGACCTTCAAAGTGTCGAGCAATAAGTTGGGTTGGGTGACTTGAACAGATTACTGTCGAAAGAATTACGACGTAATTGCGAGTGCCTATTCCACCCCAATCCCGCTGAAATCCTTTGAATGTTGGAATCTTTTCTTTGGGTAGGAACTGAACTGGTATTGGACTAACTGATTTTGGAACAGTTCGATTTCCGTTGTCAGGAATCATGTTGTGGTTATGTACTGTGTTTCCTGCTGGAATTTTCTGATTAGCAATTCCAATAATTTCTCCATAACGAATCACTGGTTGCCCTTTATTAATAGTCTGCAAGGCGACTTTGTGACCTGGTGGTACGGTTTGGATTGTACGGAGACTACTACCATTAGAACCGATTAGAGTCCCTAACCCTATAGCAGCTTTTGCTACGGCAACATTATCTTTAGAATTTACAACGATGGTTTTATCAAACGGTTGTGTTTCACTCATGAATTTTTGCCCTTAGTAGATTAACTAGCACAGCGTAACCTGTAATTGTACAGCGAGTATTTTAGAGAATGGTTTATATTCCAACGGTGATTGAAATCCTTTCTGTCCTATCTATCCTAGTGAATGGCGCAGCAGAGGCTTTAATTCCTCCGGTAGCATTTTAAAAATAGATCCTGGTATGGCAGGTACATGGGGCGCTTTACCGCCTACAGCATCAACGATGTCCGAGCGATCAACTGTTCCTGGCCGAAGAGGATCTAGGTTTAACCACCAAGGAGCATAACGGATAATGACGGCGACACGTTCCTGTTGCGTTTTATTTGGAGCAATTGCATGCCATAGTCTGGCATCAAGAATAGCTACTGTACCTGCAGTCCCCAAGAGTTGTTTTTCTTGAGGATAAAAACCTGGATATTTTCCAGGACTAGAGGGATTATCTTTTTTGTGGTGGCTTCCAGGAACAATAAATGTAGCCCCATTATCTTCAGTGAAATCTGTTAGCATCCAGAAAGTTACAAAATGCATTGGAATATCAGGATAAGGGGCTGGAATTCGAGCTGTACTGCTTTGGTTGTAGGGCCAGTCCGCATGAAATTCTCCTCTTTCGATGCCAGGACCGTTAACTGTACCCGTATGCATTGATATTCGAATATGGGGACCAAAGAATGCTTCAACTAATGAGAGCACTCGCCGATCAGTTAAAAACGGGGCTAGTGATTGATTGATGCCTAGGAAGCCGGGAACATGACCAATCGGCATTGGCAGGTCAGTATGTATTTTAACATCACGAGATACGTCGAGGCAGATTCCCTCGATATTAGATTTAGGAATTAGGTTACTAAGACAACAATAACCTGATTCACGGATTTGATTAATCTGGGAATCCAGCTCATTGATCACGTAATTCTTGCCTCACTTTACTAGGAGATTCAAAGTTTAAGAAGGTCTGTTGTAAGAAGAGTTGAATCTACTTAGATACCAAAAGAGCAGGCCATTTTTGGCCTGCTCCTTTGAACTGGAAAAACGGAAACCTTCAACACTCTGCAAATACAATTATTGGTTTAATTTAACTGTATTAAGAACTTTTTGGTCTTTTTCAAGTATAGCAGGATTTTCTTGACAACAACCAGAGCCGGAAGTGACTTCTTGGATCACTGGTAGTTCAAGGTTATGTTTGGTTGATCCTAGTTGTACTTTTTTGCCTTTGGCAAAAATCTCATGTCTACCCTTATCCTTATGCCATTCGGCCAGTGTTGCTGTTTGGTGCATGTTTTCAATGATTTGTCTCCAGCCAACACCAGTATTGTAGGCACAGAAAGAAATTTCCCCTTCTTGAGTGCCATAAGGAATCACACACATTTCAGTTCGTCGAAAATCATAGGTCCAAAGATCTTGGAACCACATGCCCTCTACACACAGAACTCGCCAATCATCTGCTTGACTTTGGGTTTTCATTCGGTCATTTCGGTCACTGTCTGAGCGGGCTGAACTGGGTTTAAATAAATTCATGATTTGAGAAATAGGAAAGCCTTTTGGAGCTAAAGCAGCTTTGAAATTCCTTAAAACCGACAATGCTAGCTGAGCACCAGTTAAAGTTTTACCACGTGCAGTATCGGTAATAACGGCAACATCGCGAATGAATTGTTCATAATCAAAGAACTTGAACAAAGGGCTCCACTCGTTTGTACGACGGTTAACCACAAGTATACTAAAAATGCCACAATTAGGATGACAGTTACAGGCACTCCAGCCCCAAGGAGCATCTGCTCCCTGTAATAGATCCATGACACTTGTAAAGGCACTGTAGGAAGAAAGAGGGAACCAATCTCGTAAAGATTCCCAATCAGCTTGTAACTGACCGTTTAGATCCTGGGTCATTTGAGAAAGAGTGTATCGTTGCGCATACCTTGTGGCATCCTCAACTTCTTCATCTCTACCCGTAAATGAAACTGGTTGAAAAGCTATGGTTTGAATTTTGTCAATATTACGAATTGCAAAATCAACAATGGAGCCAATGCCCTTGTTGTTAACCCCGTTAACGATAGTAGTAACTAATGTGGTTTTCATTCCAGCATCAGCCATATTCTCAATTGCCTGCAACTTAACGTCAAAAAGGTTACCTACGCCTCTATGACTGTTTGTATCTTCATTAGTTCCATCAAATTGCAGGTAAGCCCCATGCAGGCCAGCTTCATAGGCCTTTTGAGTGAAATCTTTACTCTGGGCGAACTTAATACCATTGGTTGCTGCTAGGACTCGATAAAATCCGACTTTTTTTGCATATGCAACTGCTTCTAGGAAGTAAGGAGAGAGTGTTGGTTCTCCCCCCGAAAACAAAATGATCACTTGACGTCGAGGTTTATACGATACGGCTCTGTCCAAGATGGCTTTAATATCTTCAAATTCTGGCTGATGAACGTAACCAACCTGATTAGCATCCATAAAGCAGGGATTACACATCATGTTACATCTATTTGTAAGGTCAACAGTTAATACGGCTCCTCGACCAAATTTTATAGAAGAATTTCCATGATGATGAACGTGATCATCATCCGAACAACGGAAATCTCGACCAAAAAATAAACCTTCAATACGACGTGTGAAGTCTGGATCAGTAGATAAGACGTCTTCAAAAGGCCCATGTTTTTCACAGATCTTTCGCATAATAACCCTGCCGCCCTCTTCTAAAATTTCAGCTTTAATTTCGCCAGGGTGACTTGACATTAAGCTAGAGATATCAACCTCACCCCGAATAATCGCATTGCGAACTTCGGGCACACAGCGAGGACAGAGGGAATCGGTAGTACGCGGGAAACCGAGGGTTGGGGCTGAACGCTCTCGACTTTTCAACATTTTTCCTGGAGCCCACTTTGGGCTAGGCAGTTCTCCCTCAGGTATAAGTCGATTAATTGCCTGAAATGTTTTCCAAGTCAGGTCAGCTACTCCTGAAACAAATGAAGAGCCAGAAATTTTGGGTAACCAGCTAGGATCTTGACCTTCCCTAAACATGTTATCAGTATACATATTCCTCCCCGTGGCGATGGACTAAGGGGTTTTAATGTGTATAAACTTAGACAAATCGTTGTAAACAGGTACTCACGAAAATACTTACGGTAAAAGACTATCAATTTTCCAAGTAAAATGTCTAGCTGAAACTTTTTATTATGAATGGTTTTATGTCCCAGTTGATGGTATCAGGCAATTCATGGACAAAAAGTAACATCGTGCTAAAATCATCTCTTTCTTTTTAGAACCTTAAAATCAATTTAGTGCAACTGGAGTTTCAAAAGATTAGTTTTAAAATAAGCTCAATAATTAATAAGAATAAGTATGACGGAGCCTCTGCCTATTTAGTATATTGAACTATTGACTAACCTTCGATCTGAACAGATAAACTAATTATTTTGTTTAACCTAATTAATTTTAAATCTTTATGAATGAATTTAATATCAGATTAGCAGACCAACTAGTTGTAGTTCTAGGGTTTTTGTTATTCATTGTGATAGGGATCCGTTGCTCTAAAGATAGCCAAACGGATGAAGGCTATTTTCTTGCAGGAAGGTCTATGCCTGGCTGGGTAATTGGTTTTTCAGTGATGGCGACAATTGTTAGTTCTGTGACCTTTCTGGCTCTTCCTGCCTTTGCCTTTGGTAGTGGAAATTGGCAAAACTTTTTTGCCCACTTTGGTTATATCCCAGCTACATTAATAGCAATATATATATTTATTCCTCTATTTCGGTCAACTAGGGTTATTTCAGCCTACGAATATCTGGAACGAAGATTTGGTCTATGGGCGAGGATGTATGCAGCAAGTAGTTTCACTGTGTTTCATTTTTTTAGGACTGGGCTAGTCCTCTATGCAATTTCCCTTGCCATCCAGTCAATTTTACAGACGGATATTTCCTCAATACCATTTATCATTATTATTGGTGGTGTGTTGGTTTCTGCTTATACCATTGTAGGTGGGCTAAAAGCAGTCATTTGGACTGATGTTTTACAGGGTATTGCCTTGATTGGTGGGGGACTGATCTGTTTGCCAATCATCGTATCTCAGTTGCCGGGTGGTTTTACTGAATTATTACAAGTAGCCTCAACTGATAATAAGTTTGATCTGGGTAGTACTGAATTAACACTAGAAGGTAAGACAATATGGGCCTATATGTTTGCTGAATTCATGATTCTTATGCATTTAATGGGAGTTGACCAAACAAATGTTCAACGCTATGCCGCAGCATCAAGCGACAAAGCTGCCTCCCGTGGTGCATTAATTGGGTGTCTTCTTGCAGTACCAACATGGAGTTATTTTCTTTTTTTGGGTACTTGTCTATATGTTTTTGTAAAGATGGTTCCAGATACGGGGCTTACAGACCTCTCTCCCGATGCAGTTTTCCCTCGATTTATTTTGACACAAGTTCCAGCGGGCTTTGGTGGTCTTGTCTTGATAGGTCTATTAGCCTCAGCTATGTCAACCTTGGATTCAAGTATAAATGCTACTGCTGCTACCGTGACCAACGATTTCTATAAAAGATTATGGGTTAAAAATCGTGATCCTTTTCATTATGGAAAAGTTGGGAAACTAGTGAGTCTATTATTTAGTGGTGCAATGATTGGCACAGCTTGTGGCATCCACTATTTTAGGGCTTCCGAAACCTTAGATGATTTTCAAAGAATGATCTTAACTGTTTTTACAGGAGGTCTACTCAGCCTATTTCTTCTAGGTCTCACAAC
>Ga0310345_10001009_pt1 | contig 34286 bp, 38 predicted proteins | sample HC15DNA20500_MG_FD_204667 | JGI IMG/M metagenome (GOLD analysis project Ga0310345, IMG submission 204667) | Marine microbial communities from station ALOHA, North Pacific Subtropical Gyre - HC15-DNA-20-500_MG | ecosystem: Environmental > Aquatic > Marine > Oceanic | place: Pacific Ocean: North... | reverse complement strand
GTTCAACGCGCTCTATTGGGATTTCCTGGCGCGGCACGAGGAGAAGCTGGGGCGCAACCAGCGGCTCGCCATGCCCTATCGCAATTGGGCCAAGATGAGCGAGGCGACCCGCGCCGAAATCCGCGCCCAGGCCAAGACGTTCCTCGATGGCCTCGACGCGTCGGGGCCGAGCGGCTACTGACTTTGACGATCTGATCGGGAGACGATGATGGACCTGCTGGTGACCACCGAATGGCTGGCGAACGAACTTCAGGCGAACGATCTGCGCATCGTCGACGCGAGCTATTTCCTGCCCGAGCATCAGCGCGACGCGGCCGCCGAATATGAGGCCGAGCATATCCCCGGCGCGGTGTTCATGGATCTGGCCGAGATCGCCGATCTTTCGAACCCGCTGCCCAACATGCTCCCCGCGCCGGAAAAGTTCGCGAGCCGGATGCAGTCGCTGGGCTTGGGTGATGGCAGCCGGGTGGTGCTGTACGATAATTCGCCGCTCCGCACCTCGGCCCGCGCCTGGTGGATGCTGAAAGTGTTCGGCGCGCATGATGTCGCGATCCTCGATGGCGGGCTGGCCAAATGGAAGGCGGAAGGGCGCGATCTGGCGAGCGGCAAGGAATCGCTGCGCCACCGCCACTTCACGGTGTGGGCGGATGACGGCCGGGTGCGCAATCTCGATCAGATGAAGGCCAATCTCGATTCGGCCGCCGAGCAGGTGGTCGACGCGCGCAGCCCCGCGCGTTTCACCGGCGAGGAACCCGATCCACGCCCAGCGACTCATGCGGGCCACATCCCGGGCTCCAAGAACATCCATTACCCGACGCTGTTCAACGCGGACGGCACGTGGAAGCGCGGCGACGAACTGCGCGCGGTGTACGAAGCCGCCGGGATCGATCTGAGCAAACCGATCGTCGCCACTTGCGGTTCGGGCATCACCGCCGCGATCCTGGTGTTCGGCGCGCAGCTGCTCGGCAATTCGGCGTCGCTTTATGACGGCAGCTGGGCCGAATGGGGCGCCGATCGATCGACCCCCAAGGCGATGGGCGCCGCGACCGTGGGCGCCGCTTGAGCGACAAGGGCGACGGTCGCCGCCCGCGCACCCGCGTGGTGACCGGGGGGCGACGGCCCGAATGGACGCAAGGGATCGTCAATCCGCCGGTCTGGCGTGCCTCGACGCATCTCTACGAATCGGTCGCCGAGCTGCGCGCGCGCGGGCGCGACACGCATCACAAGCTGTTCTACGGTCGCCGCGGCGCGCCAACGCAATGGTCGCTCGCCGAGGCGCTGACCGAGCTCGAGCCCGGCGCGGCCGGCACCTTCCTCTATCCGAGCGGCGTCGCCGCGATCGCCGCCGCGCTGCTGAGCATGCTCTCGCCCGGCGACGAGCTGCTCTGCACCGACTCGGCCTATGATCCGACGCGGAGCCTCGCCACGGGGTTGCTCAAGCGCTTCGGCGTTTCGACGCGCTTCTACGATCCGCTGATCGGCGGCGGCATCGCCGGGCTGATCGGGCCGCAGACCCGCGCGATCCTGATGGAGAGCCCCGGCAGCCTGACGTTCGAGGTGCAGGACGTGCCCGCGATCGTCGCCGCCGCCAAGGCGCGCGGGGTCGTGACCCTGCTCGACAATACTTGGGCGACGCCTTTGCTGTTCCCCGCGATCGAGAAGGGGGTTGATCTCACGATCCTTGCCGGCACCAAATATGTCGCGGGTCATTCGGACGTGATGATCGGCTCGGTCACCGCCGCACTCGCCTGCTGGGACGCGCTGCAAGAGACGAGCCGCCAGCTCGGCCAGGTGGCGAGCCCCGACGATGCCTGGCTCGCCGCGCGCGGGCTCAGGACAATGGCGGTGCGGCTGGAAGCGCAGGCGGCGAGCGCGCTGGCGATCGCGCAGTGGCTCGCGGCGCAACCTGAAGTCGCGCAGGTGCTTCATCCGGCGCTGCCCGGCGATCCCGGCCACGCGCTGTTCACGCGCGATTTCCTCGGCGCCTCGGCGCTGTTCGGGGTGGTGCTGAAGGGGGGCGACAAGGGGCGCGTCGCGCTGCTCGATGGGCTGGCGCTGTTCGGACTCGGCTATAGCTGGGGCGGCTATGAGAGCCTGGCGTTGCCGGTCGATCCGGCGCGCTACCGCACCGCGACCAAGCCCGACTTCGCCGGGCCGCTGATCCGCCTGTCGATCGGCCTGGAAGACCCGGCGGACCTGATCGCGGACCTGCGCGCCGGGCTCGATCGGCTGCGAGCCGTGGAAGGACGCTAACGTCCTTAACCGTCACCCCGGACTTGTTCCGGGGTCCACGGCGGTTCATCCCGAGCGGCCGTTAGGCTTGCGCGACGGTGGATGCCGGAACAAGTCCGGCATGACGGTTGGTGACGAAGCAGGAGCGCGCGCCGGACGCGACAGGTTGCCAGTGGACGAACCCCGCCGCTTCCCCTAGCCCGCACCCATGCGCCTGATCCCGCTTGCTTTTCTCGCCTTCGCCGCCACCCCCGCGCTGGCGCAGGAGACCGCGCCGCCCAAGCCGATCACGCTGCGGGGCGATCTTGCCTTCCTCTCCGATTATCGCGCGCGGGGCGTTTCGCGCTCGGAAGGGCAGCCCTCGGCGCAGCTCGATCTCTCCGCCGAGCATCAAAGCGGCGCCTATCTCGGGCTCACCGCCACGCGCGTGACGGGGTTCGGCGGCAATGGCGGCGCGCCGGTGGAGCTGCAGCTCTATACCGGGCTGCGCCGTCCGCTCGGTCGGGGAACGGCGGATATCGGCGTCAACTGGACGCTCTACCCGGGCGGACGCGGGACGAGCGATTATGTCGAGCTCACCGGCAGCTATGGCGGCACGCTCGGCCCGCTGACGATGACCGCGCGGCTCGCTTACGCCCCGCCGCAGCGCTCGATCGGCGGTGTAGGGCGGCGCGACGACGCGCTGTACCTGGGGACCGACGTCGACTTCGGCATTCCGGCGCGGCCGATCACGCTCAACGCGCATCTCGGCCATGCGAGCGGCGCGCGCGGCGCGAACCCCAATGGCTTCGCGCTGGTGCCGGACGGCGATTATTGGGACTGGTCGCTCGGCGCGACCTATACCCGGCGCCGCGCCCGGCTGAGCCTGGCCTATGTCGATACCGACATCACCCGCGACCGCGCCGCGCCGATCCTGGCCTTTGCGAACACCGCGCCCACGGCGTTGCTGACGCTCGGCGTAACATTCTAATGCCCACTTCGGGTATAGCGCATTTTTGCTATTGTGCATCGCCGCAAAAATCGGCACCTTTCCTTAACGACGAACCGACCATCCCGGGGAACGCGCGATGTTCCTGGCAGAGGTGGCACCAACGCAGGTGGGACATCGCTCTTTCTTGAGGGGTGTACCATGCGACTTTTCACGATCCTGGCGGGCACTGGGCTGCTCGCGACCGCCGCGCCGGCGCTTGCCGATCCCACCGATCCGCCGCCCGCGATCGTCGTTTCGGGCAATATCGCCTTTGTTAGCGATTATCGCCTGCGCGGCGTCTCGCAATCGGATACCAAGCCGGCGGTGCAGGGCGGGATCACCGTTTCGCACAAGAGCGGCGTCTATGCCGGCATTTGGGGATCGAACCTCGCCGGATGGGGCACCTTCGGCGGGCCGAACCTGGAGCTGGACGCGATCGTCGGCTTCAAGCACACGCTGTTCAAGGGCACCGCCGATGTCGGGCTCACCTGGTATAATTATCCCGGCGGCGCGCGGCTGACCGATTATGTCGAGTTCTACGCCAAATATAGCGGCACCAAGGGGCCGGTGACGCTGACCGGCAGCGTCTATTACGCGCCACCGCAACGCGCGCTGGCCAATTATTCGAACACGCCCTTCAGCCGCCAGCAGCTCTATGACAATCTCTATGTCACCGGCGACGGTGCGGTGGCGCTACCCAAGACGCCGTTCACGCTGAAGGGCCATATCGGCTATTCGGTGGGCAATCCCGGCCTCGGCCCCAACGGCACCAGCGTGGCGCCGACGGGCAAATATTGGGATTACGGGATCGGCACCGACGTCACCTGGCGCAACCTGACGCTCAACGTCAGCTATGTCGGCACCGATATCTCCGCCGCCGATGCCGCCCGGCTGGCGCCGCAATTCACCCGCGGGCAGAATGGATCGGGATCGATCTCGAACGGGACGGCGGTCGTCTCGCTGACGGCGGCGTTCTAGTCGCGGCCACTGCCTAGCAGAAAGCCGTCGCCCCGGACTTGATCCGGGGCTGGGCTTATTCTTCGCGGCGGGCAAAGGCAGCCAAGCCCCGGGTCAAACCCGGGGCGACGGCATATCAGCGGCGTTGTCGCCTTTACTTCGGCGTCTTGGTCGTCGCCGCCTGACCGTCGCCTTCGGGCGCGGCGACGATGTCGCGGGTGGTCGCGCCCTTGTCGATCACCTGCGTCTTGGGATCGCCGACCTCCGAGCGCACCCCCGGCGCGATCTGGTCGCCCCCGGCCGCCTCCACCACCGCCGCCTCGCCCGCCGGGCGCTGCACCGGGCCGCCGAACAGCGCCTCCAGCGCGAGCGTGTTCGGGCTCTGGTCCTGCGAGCGCGGCGCGCCGGGCTTGGGCGGCACCAGCGCGTAATCGGGCGGGATCACCAGCGGCGCCTGCCGCGCGACGGCATATTCGTTGGGCTTGACCCGGTTGAGGCCATTGCCGCCGCCGCAGCCCGCGACCAGAGCGGCCGTTCCCAGCGCCATCAGCGCGCGCGCGAAAGTCATCTGTTTGTCTCCACCCGGCTGCTCGGCCGTTCGCGCACCAGAAAGGCGCGCGCGAGCAACACTATCACGCCAGCACTAATCGCCGCATCGGCCAGATTGAAGACCAAAAACGGGCTCCATTCGCCGAAATGCAGATCGGCATAGTCCACCACATAGCCCAGCCGCACGCGATCGAGAATATTGCCCAGCGCGCCGCCGAGCACCATGCCGAGCGCCGCCTGATCCCAACGCCGCCCCTCGCGCCACATCCAGCCGACGACGCCGGCGGCGATCAGCGCGGTCATCGCGACGAGCAGCCAGCGCGCGGTTTCGTTGTCGGCGCGCAGGAAGCCGAGCGAGATGCCGCTGTTCGGCACGAAGCGCAGCCGGAAGATCGGCAGCAAGTCCATCGGCACGCCGGCGAGCAGATCGAGGTGTAGCGGCCCGGTGACGACATATTTCACCAGCTGATCGAGCGCGAACACAAGGGCCGCGACGGCGAGGCCGAGCAGGGGGAGCTTCATGCCACCATCTCCGTACAGCGGGCGCACAAGCCGTCATCCTCGGGCACTTCCGGCAGATGGCGCCAGCAGCGGCCGCATTTGTGGTGGGGGGTGCGGGCGACGCTCAGCGCCTCGCCGGCGCCGACGCTGCTCGAAATGAACAGCTCGGCGAGCAGGTCCGCATCGGCGGGCAGCGTCGGCAGCGTGACCACCGCCTCCAGCCCCGAGCCGATCTCCTTGGCGCGCCGCATCGGCTCGATCGCGGCGAGGACGTCGGTGCGCAGCGCCCGCAGTTGCGACCAATCGGCGCCGGTCTCGGCAATTTCCGGCGGCACCGGCCACTCCAGCAGATGCACGCTCTGGCCTTCCGGATAGCGCGTGCCCCACACTTCTTCCGCCGTGAACACGATCACCGGCGCGGCATAGCGCAGCAGCGCTTGGAACAGCGTATCGAGCACCGTGCGATAGGCGCGGCGTTTCAGCGTGCCCTCCGGCCGGTTCGGGCCGATATCGCAATAAAGCGCGTCCTTCCTGATGTCGAAATAGAAGGCGCTCAGATCCTCGTTGGCGAAATCGGTGAGCAGGCGGACATAGCGGTTGAACTCATAGGTCTCCGCCGCCGCGCGCAGCTCGCCGTCGAGCTTGGCGAGCAGCGACAGCATGTAGCGCTCCAGCTCGGGCATCGCGCCCACCGCCACCCGCTCGTCCTCGTCGAACCCTTCCAGCGCGCCGAGCAGATAGCGGAACGTATTGCGCAGCTTGCGATACTGGTCCGCGACGCCGCCCAGGATTTCCTTGCCGATCCGGTGATCCTCGGTGAAATCGACCGAGAGTGCCCAAAGCCGCAGGATGTCCGCGCCATAATCGCGCATCAGATCGAGCGGGTTGATCGTGTTGCCGAGCGACTTGGACATTTTCATGCCCTTGGCGTCCATCGTGAAGCCATGCGTCAGCACCGCGTCATAGGGCGCGCGACCGCGCGTACCGCAGGCCTCCAGCAGCGAGGATTGGAACCAGCCGCGGTGCTGGTCGCTGCCTTCCAGATAAAGGTCCGCCGGCCATTTGAGATCGGGCCAGCGGCCGCTGTCGAGCACGAAGGCATGGGTGCTGCCGCTGTCGAACCAGACGTCGAGAATGTCGAAGACCTGCTCGTAATCCTCCGCGCGGTAGGCATCGCCGAGAAATTCCTGCGCGCGCTCGGGCGTCCAGGCGTCGACGCCGCTTTCGCGGATGGCGGCGACGATGCGGGCGTTGACCGCTTCGTCTTGCAAATACCGTCCGCTTTGCCGGTGGACGAACAGGGTGATCGGCACCCCCCAGGCGCGCTGGCGGCTGAGCACCCAGTCCGGCCGCCCTTCGACCATCGATCGAATGCGGTTGCGGCCCTTGGGGGGGTAGAATTGGGTCGCGTCGATGGCGGCGAGGGCACGGTGGCGGAGGGTGTCTTCGGTAAGCCCCTCCCCCTTGGGAGCAACGGGTGAACCGTGCCCCGCACGGTTCAGGTCAGGCTGGGGGCCTGACCGACCCGATGCTGGGTTGGGGTGGGGGCTTGCCTGGGCTGCCGTCGCTCCCGGAGCGCCCCCACCCCCTGCCCCTCCCCCAAGGGGGAGGGGTTCAAGGCTCCCCGCCGCGCTTCGCGCGCCGACCTCCGCCTGGCGACCGTCCCCCGGACGGTCGCTATCCAGGCTCCGGTCCATCGGCACGAACCATTGCGGGGTGCAGCGGAAGATCAGCTTCGCCTTGGAGCGCCAGCTATGCGGATAGCTGTGCTTATAATCCGCGTTCGCCGCGAGCAGTGCGCCGGAGTCGCGCAGGGCGGTGCAGATCGGGCCGTCTGGCGCGTTGAACTTGGGGTTGATCACGCTCCCCTGCCCGCCGAGCCAGGGCCAGTCGGCGCGATACTTGCCGTCGCCTTCCACCGCGAACACCGGGTTCAGGCCGTGCGCCTTGCACAGCTCGAAATCGTCTTCGCCATGATCGGGCGCCATATGGACGAGGCCGGTGCCTTGATCGGTGGTGACGAAGTCGCCGGGCAGGAAGGGGCGGGGACGCAGGAAGAATTCGGCGAGGGGGGAGGTGGGGTCCACGTTAAGCCCCTCCCCTTCAGGAGCATCGGGTGAACCGTGCCCCGCACGGTTCAGGTCAGGCTGGGAGCCTGACCGACCCGATGCTGGGTTGGGGCGGGAGCTTCCCTGGCGAGCCGGGGCGCCAAGCGCACCCCCACCCCCAACCCCTCCCCCTAAGGGGAGGGGAGCAGCCGAAGTGTGAGGTAACGTCTCGTCGGCCCGGACTTGATCCGGGCCAAGGCTGCCTTCTTCGCCCGAAGAAGAAGAAGCCAAGCCCCGGCCTTCGCGGGGGCGACGATCGAAGAATTTGGCCATCGGGTGCCGCGCTTTGGCGCCGGCAAGCTGTGAGCCCTTTACCGTCGCGCCGAGATGGACATCATTCACCCGCAAATTGGGCAAACCAAGTAAGGCTGCATCGCGCGAGAATTGGGACGCAATTCGTCTCGTAAAATCATCGACTAGATCGCGTGCGACCAAGAATGTAGCGTTTCTGCTCTCAGTGCTGATAAATCTATCGATATACGCCTTGCGTGGATCAGCAGCTGGGAAGGGGCGATCGTCATTGGCCGCGTCACCGTCCCAATCCAAGGAGATGCTGACAGCGCGGTAATCCACCTCCTCCCCATAAGCGATCGCCTGGTTCACCGGGATCGTCCACGGGGTCGTCGTCCAGATCACCGCGTGCGCGCCGATTAGCTCCGGCGCGTTCGGCGCCTCGACGATCTCGAAGCCGACATCGATCTGGGTGGAAACGATATCCTCATATTCCACCTCGGCCTCGGCGAGCGCGGTCTTCTCGACCGGGCTCCACATCACCGGCTTCGCGCCGCGATAGAGCTGGTCGCTCATCGCGAACTTCATCAGTTCCGAAACGATCGTCGCCTCGGCCTGGAAGTCCATCGTCAGATAGGGGTGGTCCCAATCGCCCAGGATGCCGAGCCGCTTCAACTGCTCGCGCTGCGTGTCCACCCATTTCTGCGCATAGGCCCGGCACTGCGCGCGGAATTCGGCCGGGGGAACCTCGTCCTTGTTCTTCTTCTGCTTGCGATATTCCTCCTCCACCTTCCATTCGATCGGCAGGCCGTGGCAGTCCCAGCCGGGCACGTACGGCGCGTCATACCCCATCAGGTTGCGGGTGCGGCAGACCATGTCCTTCAGGATGTGATTGAGCGCGTGGCCGATATGCATGTCGCCGTTCGCATAAGGCGGGCCGTCATGCAGGATGAACTTCTCCCGCCCCGCGCGCGCCGCGCGCAGCCGTTCATAGAGCCCCGCTTCCTGCCAGCGCGCGAGAATACCGGGCTCCTTCTGCGGCAGGCCCGCCTTCATCGGAAAATCGGTCTTGGGCAGGAATACGGTGTCGCGCCAATCGCGCGGGGCTTGCGGGTCGCTCATGGGGTCGCTGCTCTAACGGGTCAGGCCGGTGCCGTCACCCCCGGTGCATCCGCTCGGGCGCTGCGCGCGTAGATGCCGCGTCGCCGCATGAAGGAGGAAAAGATGCTCGCGATGCTCAACAATCCCCGCCGCGAGGGGCTGTTCGCCAATATAGCCCTGTTCGTCGGTGGCGCGCTCGCGGTGAACGCGCTGATCTTCGCCGCCGGCTGGAACGCGCGGGGCGATCAGACGAACCCGCCGTTGATTCCGCCCGGCGCGGTGGTGGGGGCGATCTGGGTCGCGCTGTTCGCGCTGATGGCGGTCGCGCGCTGGTTCTATATCCGCGAGACGACCGATCGCGGCTGGCGCGCGCTGCTGCCCGCGGCGCTGGCGCTGATCTGCCTGGCGTTCCCGTTCTACACCGCCGGGCTCGACGATCGCCTGGCGGGCTTTTGGGGATCGGTGGCGACGCTCTTGGTCGGCGCCTGCATCGCCGCCTTGCTGTGGAGGCAGAGCGCCCGTGCCGGCTTGCCGCTGGTGCCGACGCTCGCCTGGCTCGGCTTCGTCGTCGCGGTGATGCTCGCGTACGGCTTCTGACCCCCTCTTCCATTATTGGGAAAAAGCAATATAGGCGCGCGCCGAAAGAGGAGGGACTATGCGCGCGCTGTGTTTCGGATTGGGGTTGATGCTGGGGGGAACGGCGGCGGCGCAGACGGCGCCCGAAAGTCCCGCGCCGGTCCCCGCGCCCGCGCCCAAGCCCCGCGGGGGCTTCGGCTTCAGCCCCTATCCGCCGGGCTGGCAGATCGATGTCGGCCCCGGCGTGCTCGCGGTGCCGCAATATCCCGGCAGCAACGCCCTGCGCGTGCTGCCGATCCCCGCACTCGACATCCGCTACAAGAACCAGTTCTTCGCCTCCGTCCAGCAGGGCATCGGCTATAATCTGGTCAATGAACGGCACCTCCGCGCCGGGCCGATCCTGCGCCCGGAGTTCGGCCGCACCGGCCGCGATATCGCGCGCTTTGCTGGCCTGCGCCGCATCTCGTTCGCGCCGGAGGTGGGCGGCTTCATCGCCTGGCAGCCCGATTTCTTCACGACCGTGCAACTGGAGGTGCGCCAGGCGATCGGCGGGCATGAAGGGCTGGTCGCCGATCTTTCGTTCCGCAAGGTGAAGCTCGCCGGCAAATGGACGCTTGGCTATGGCGGCCGCCTGCGCTTCGCCGATCAGCGCTATAACCGCCGCTATTTCGGCGTGACCCCGGCGGAGGCGGTGACGAGCGGGCTTGCGGCTTATGCGCCGGGCGGCGATCTGAATGACGTCGGCGTCTCCGCTTTCGCCTCGCGCCGGCTTGGCGGCAAGTGGAGCGCGAACGGCTTCGTCAGCTATTCGCGGCTGCTGCTCGACGCGGCGGATTCGCCGATCACCCGCAGCCGCTTCGGCAGCGCCAACCAGGTGACGGTGGGCGCGACGCTCAGCTACCGCTTCCGTTTCCAGTAAGCGCGCGCACCGGCACCGGCAGATTGCACAGATCGGCGGCGTTCGCCGGCACCGTGAAGAAGGGCGGCTGGCGATTGGCGCGCGCCTCCAGATAAGCGACGAAGGCGGGCGCGGTGGGGCGCAGATAAGCGAAGCGCGGCCGCTCGCTCTCGGGCAGATCGGCGGCGAGCGCGGTCTTGGTGATCGGCACGCGCTGATCGGCGCGCTCATACACGCCGAGCGCCCCGCCGCCGCGCGGCAGGCTGGCGAGCGCCGCCATCCCCTCGATCACGCGCCCGACCAACGCGATGTTGCGATCGAGATGGCGCGGGGCGTGGCCGATCACGGTGTAGAGATCGCCCCCCGTCCCCGTATCGGGCGCCAGATCGCGCGCGACGCCGACCGCGCCATAGCAATGCGGGAGCCATTGGCGCTTGCCGTCGCCCGCCACCGCCCAGCCACCGGCGGTGAAGCCGGTGCGCGCGGCATAGGCGTCCCGATAGGGGTTCGCGCGCCCCGGGGCGGCCCAGGCCCACTCATATTCGGCCGGCGGTCGGGCGTTGATGCCGGCGGCGGGCGGCTTCTTCTCGGTCGCGTCGCCCCATTGAGTCACGTAATTGTCCTGCACGCGGTAGATCGTCGCGTCCGCCCACCAGCCGGCGCGCGCGATCCTCTCGATATTGCGGACATGCTCGGGCGCTGCCGCGCGCGCGAGCCAGATCGTCACCCGCTGGCCGTTCACCGTCATCACCAGCAGGTCTTGCGGCGGAATCGTCGCCCAGGCGTCGGCGGGCGCCGCTTTCAGGATCGCCGCCGCATCGGGCTTGGGCGCGGCGCCGAGGAGGAGCGGGGCAAGCAGCAGCGGCCATTTCATGCGGGTGCCTTTCAAGCGGAGGGATTGAGGCTAACAAGCCGCGCCGTCGCTGCCCAGCCCAAGCCGGCGATGCGGCGGCGCAGCAAATTTCGGGAAGCGGCGGTGCCGGTAGGCGGCTAGGCGGCAGCAATCTGCAAGGAGACCCCGTGATGATTCGCCCCCTGCTCGCCGCCGCCGCCCTGTCGTTGCCGGCGCCTCTGCTGGCGCAGACGGCCGAGCCGCAGCCCCCGGCCCGCGACGCGAGCGCCCAGGGCGTGTTCAAGCTGCAAAGCGCGAACGGCTTCGACGAGACGATCGCCAAGATCAAGGCGGACGTCGCCGCCAAGGGCATCATGTGGTTCGGCGCCATCGATCAGCAGGCGCTCGCCAAGGGCGCGGGGATCGCGTTGCGGCGCTCGACCCTGGTCGAGTTCGGCAACCCGCCGCTCGGCATCCAATTCCTCACCGCCAATCCGATCGCCGGGCTCGCCTGGCCGGTGCGGATGCTGGTGACCGAGGACGCCGATGGCAGCGTGTGGATCGCCTGGAACGACTTCGCCTTCACCGCCAAGCGCTACGGCATCACCAACCGCGACGCACAGTTCAAGATGGCGGCGGCGGTGGCGGGCTCGATCGCGAAGGCGGGGGCGAGCAAGTAAAGGCTACACGCCGTACCAGGCGAGCGGGGGCGGGAGTTCGTCGGCGCTGTAATCGACGTGCAGCACCCGGCGTGCGCTCGGCCGCCGGGCGGCATCCGAGGCGTGGAGGATAGGCGTCGCATAAGCCCAGATATCGCCGCGCTCGGCGAGGCAGGGCCGAACCGTCGCGGCCGCCACCGTGCAAGCGATCGCCTAGTCAGTGACGCGGCCCAGCTGATGCGATCCAAGCGCGACGAGCAGCGGCGCGTTATCCTCACCGACGGGATTGAGGTGAACCCGTAGCGTGATCATCGCCTCCAGCAGCGCGAAGGGCGGCTGGACGTGGGGAACGCCGGCCTTCACCGTCCAAGGGCCATAGCCGGTTACCTCGTGCCGTTCTCGCACCGCGATCACCCGGTCCTGATGCCAGCCCAGCGCCCAGTTGGTCTCGGGCGTCTTGTTGAACAGCAGCGCGCGCACCGGCCGCGCGCCGCGTAAGAGATCCGCGGCGACCGCGCCGATCGCGCCGCCGGGCATCAGCAGCGCGGCCAGCGCCGGGCGATCCCAGAGCCGCGTTCCTGCCGAGCTGCCGGGAAGGTCGGCAAGCGCCGCTTCGAGCAGCGCCAGAACGCCGAGGGCGGCCTGATCCGATCGACTCACCCGTCGCCTCGCACTCGATGCGGGGCTCGGCTTGTTCTTCCCTCGCATCTGCGAGCGGTGCGCCCCGCGTCCACCCACCCCCGACCCCTCCCTTGCAGGGAGGGGGAGGACCGGGCCAGCATGATCAACGCCGAGCCCCTCCCTGAAAGGGAGGGGTTGGGGTGGGTCGCTTCGAAGCGCATCGAGCCGGACCGCCCCTTCAAGCGCCAGCGTTTCCGCCGCGTTCACAATTTCTCTGTCAGCTCCGGCACCAGCTTGAACAGATCGCCGACCAGGCCGATGTCCGCCACCTGGAAGATCGGCGCGTCTTCGTCCTTGTTGATCGCGATGATCGTCTTCGAGTCCTTCATCCCCGCGAGATGCTGGATCGCGCCCGAAATGCCGACCGCGATATAGACTTCCGGAGCGACGATCTTGCCCGTCTGCCCCACCTGATAGTCGTTCGGCACATAGCCGGCATCGACCGCGGCGCGGCTCGCGCCCACCGCCGCGCCAAGCTTGTCGGCGAGCGGTTCGATCAGCGTGTGGAAATTCTCGCTGTTCTGCAAAGCACGCCCGCCCGAGACGATGATCTTGGCGCTGGTCAGCTCCGGCCGCGCCGATTTGGCGAGTTCGGACGAGACATGGCTCGACAGCCCCTGATCGCCGGCGCCGCTAACCGCTTCGATCGCGGCGCTGCCGCCCTCGGCCGATGCCTTCTCGAAGGCGGTGGTGCGCACGGTCAGCACCAGCTTCGCGTCGCTCGTCGTGACGGTCGCGATCGCGTTGCCGGCATAGATCGGGCGGGTGAAGGTCTTGGCGTCCTCGACCGAAAGGATTTCCGAAATCTGCATCACATCGAGCAGCGCGGCGACGCGCGGCGCGATGTTCTTGCCGCTCGTCGTGGCGGGCGCGACGAAGGCGTCATGCTCGGCCATCAGGGCGGCGACCAAGGGCGCGACATTCTCGGCGAGCGCATGGCCATAGGCCGCGTCGTCCGCCACATGCACCTTGCCGACGCCGGCGATCTTCGCCGCCGCCTCGGCCACTGCGCCGACCCCGGCGCCGGCGACCAGCAGGTGAACCTCGCCCAGCTTGCCCGCCGCGGTCACCGCCGCGAGCGTTGCGTCCTTGACGGCCGCGCCGTCATGCTCGACCCAAACCAGCGTCTTCACTTGGCCACTCCCATCGCCTTGAGCTTCATCACCAGCGTATCGACGTCCGGCACCTTCTCGCCGGCCTGGCGCTTCGCGGGCTCGACCACTTTCACCACGCTGAGGCGCGGCGTGACGTCAACGCCGTAATCGGCGGGCGTCTTCTGCGCGAGCGGCTTGGACTTCGCCTTCATGATGTTGGGCAGCGAGGCATAGCGCGGCTCGTTCAGCCGCAGATCGGTGGTGACGATCGCCGGCAGCTTCAGCCGTACCGTCTCCAGCCCGCCATCGACCTCGCGCGTGACCGATACCTGCTCACCCTCGACCTCGACCTTCGAGGCGAAGGTGCCCTGCGCCCAGCCGGTGAGCGCGGCGAGCATCTGCCCGGTCTGGTTGTTGTCGTCGTCGATCGCCTGCTTGCCCAGGATCACCAGGCCGGGGGCTTCCTCGGCGGCGATCTTCGCCAGGATCTTGGCGACCGACAGCGGCTCGACCGGGCCGTCATGCGTGACGAGGATCGCGCGATCGGCGCCCATCGCAAGCGCGGTGCGCAGCGTTTCCTGCGCCTTGGCCTCGCCGACCGACACCGCGATCACCTCGGTCGCGACGCCCTTTTCCTTGAGCTTGATCGCTTCTTCCACCGCGATCTCATCGAACGGGTTCATGCTCATCTTGACGTTGGCGAGATCGACGCCGCTGCCGTCCGCCTTCACGCGGGGCTTCACGTTATAGTCAAGCACGCGCTTGACGGGGACCAGGACCTTCATCTGCTTCCTTCCTGCATTTCGAACCCTATCCGGGTAGGAAAGGTTCGATCATCTCCCAGTCCCTCGCCCCTGCCGCGCAGGGGAGAGGGTTGCGCAGACTTGGCAGCTGTGCCGCCTAGTCGGAGCTGGGTGAGGGGTCCGCGCGATCCGCAGGATCGCGCCCTCATCCAACTTCGCCTAGGCCCGGCTGACGCCTGTCCAAGGCTGCGTATCCTTCTCCCCCACGGGGGAGAAGGACGAATGGCTCACGCCGCCTTCTTCACCTCCGCCACGATCTTCTGCGCCGCGTCGCCCAGGTCGTTGGCGGGCACGATCGCTAGGCCCGAATTGGCCAGGATTTCCTTGCCCTGCGCGACATTGGTGCCTTCCAGGCGAACCACCAGCGGCACCTGCAGATTCACTTCCTTGGCCGCCGCGACGATGCCTTCGGCGATGATGTCGCAGCGCATGATCCCGCCGAAGATGTTGACCAGGATGCCCTTCACCGCCGGATCGCTGAGGATGATCTTGAACGCCGCAGTCACCTTCTCCTTCGACGCGCCGCCGCCGACATCGAGGAAGTTCGCCGGGAACATGCCGTTGAGCTTGATGATGTCCATCGTCGCCATCGCGAGGCCGGCGCCGTTCACCATGCAGCCGATATCGCCATCGAGCTTGATGTAAGCGAGATCGTACTTGCTCGCCTCCAGCTCCATCGGGTCTTCCTCGGTTTCGTCGCGCAGCTCGGCCAGGTCCTTGTGACGGAACATCGCGTTCGAATCGAAATTCACCTTGGCGTCGAGCACCACCAGCTGGCCCTGCTCGGTGACGGCGAGCGGGTTGATCTCGATCTGGCTGGCATCGGTGCCGAGGAACGCGGCGTAGAGCTTCGACGCGACCGAGGCCGCCTGCTTCGCCAGATCGCCGGTGAGCGACAGCGCCGCCGCCACCGCGCGGCCGTGATGCGGCATGAAGCCGGTCGCCGGATCGATGTCGATCGTCGTGATCTTCTCCGGCGTCTCATGCGCCACCGTCTCGATATCGACGCCGCCCTCGGTCGAGGCGACCATCGCGATCCGTCCGGTCGCGCGGTTCACCAGGAGCGCCAGGTAGAACTCCTTGGCGATGTCCACCCCGTCGGTCACGTAGAGGCGGTTGACCTGCTTGCCATGCTCGCCGGTCTGCACGGTGACGAGGGTGTTGCCGAGCATTTCGGCGGCGTGCGCGCGCACCTCGTCGAGCGTCTTGGCCAGGCGGACGCCGCCCTTGGCGTCAGGCCCCAGTTCCTTGAACTTGCCCTTGCCGCGCCCGCCGGCATGGATCTGCGCCTTCACGACATAAAGCGGCCCCGGGAGCTTGCCCGCGGCCGCTACGGCTTCCTCGACGCTCATCGCGGCATAGCCCGCCGGCACCGGCGCGCCGAACTTCGCGAGCAGTTCCTTGGCCTGGTATTCGTGGATATTCATGCGCGCCGCACCTTTTTCGAAACTGGGGAATGCCGCCCTCCATAAGCACAGCGGGACGGATGAATCCAGATGCTCGCCAAGCGCGGACGCAGCGCCTATATCCGCGCCATGTCGATCGCCCTGGGGATCCTGTTGTTCCTGCTCACCGTCGCCGCGATGGAGGGCGTCGCTTACGGCGCGCACCGCTGGATCATGCACGGCCCCGGCTGGTTCCTGCACGAAAGCCATCACCGCGCGCGCAGCGGATTTTGGGAGCTGAACGACTGGTATTTCGTGCTGTTCGCGATGCCCTCGATCGCGCTGCTGGTGCTGGGGACGAGCGGCACCTGGGGCGCGTGGGCGATCTGGGTCGGCGCGGGGATCGCGGCCTATGGGGCGATCTATCTGGGGTTCCACGACATCATCGTCCATCAGCGTTGGCCCAACCGCTATGTCGCGCGCTCGGCTTATATGAAGCGGATCGTCCAGGCGCACCGGCTGCACCATGTGGTGGAGACGAAGGAGGGCACGGTGAGCTTCGGCTTCCTGATCGCGCCCAAGCCGGAGGTGCTGAAGGCGCAGCTGAAGGCGCGCGACCGGGCGGGGGTGCGCGCGCCGAGGGAGCGGGCGGAGGCGCCTTGAGATATGAGCGTCGCCCCAGCGAAGGCTGGGGCCTCAGGCAATGTCGCGCAACCGATCGGGGAGCCCCCAGCTTTCGCTGGGGCGACGGCTGAAGTCATGTTGGCCGGGTCGATCGCTTCACGATCCGGAAGCCGATATGCGACGCGCCGCCATCCGCCGGCCCGGCCGAGCGCGCGGCGGGGCGGTAGCGGTAGCAGTAATTGTCGGCGCAGAGGTAAGAGCCGCCCTTGATCAGGTGCGCCCCTCTGTCCGCCCCGGCGCGCATCGCTTCGGGCACGGCGTCGCGGGTCCATTCCCATACATTGCCCGCCATGTCGTACAGCCCATAGCCGTTGGGCGGAAAGCAGGCGACCGGCGCCAGACGCGCGCGATAGCCGTCACCGCCCTTGTCCTCCACCGGAAAGGCGCCTTGCCACACATTGGCGCGGGGTTTTAGCCCACTCTCCCCGCCCGGCGGCGCCGCGCCCCAGCTGTAATTCTGGCCCTTCAGACCGCCCCGCGCGGCGGCTTCCCACTCATCTTCGCTCGGCAGATCGCCGCCCGCCCAGCGGGCGTAGGCGAGCGCGTCGGCATGAGCGATATGCACCACCGGCCGCTGCATCCGCCCGGCGAGGCTCGATCGCGGCCCTTCCGGATGGCGCCAATCGGCGCCGGGCACGATCCGCCACGGCCCGCCCTCGACCAACCCGACGAACACCAGCGACGAGGGTACCAGCCGCGAGGGCGGCACGCCGGGATAGTCGCGCGGATCGGGCGCGCGTTCGGCGAGCGTCTTATAGCCGGTCGCCGCAACGAAGCGGGCGAACTGCGCGTTGGTCACTTCGGTCTGGCCGATCCAGAAGCCGGCCAGATGTACGCGGCGCGGGGGGCCTTCCTCGTCACGCCGGGCGGGGGTGCCGAGCAGATAGTCGCCCGCCGGCACCCGGCGCATCGCCGCGAGCGTTTCGGGCGCGCGGCACCTCTCCTCGCGCGGCGCGCAGGCGGCGAGCAGCAGCAGCGTGAGCGCCCAAGGCTTCAGAAGCGGCGCTCCTGGCGCATCGCGTCGGTCCCCACCGGCAGCACCAGCTCGTCGCCGTCGCGCCCGACGATCAGCCGCCCGGTAAAGCGCGCGCGGGCGTCGCCCAGGAACGGCCCCTCGAGAATGGAATAGGGCAAGGGCGGGATGATATGGGTGAGCAGCAGCGTCTTCGCGCCCACGCGGGTCGCGATGCGGGCGGCGTCCTCCGGACTGGTATGATAGCCGGGGATGTCGGCGAAGATCTTCGCGACGTTCGGCCGGCCGGCCCGCGCGGCCTCCTCGCGCTGGATCGCCACTAGGCGCGGGCTGAGCGCCTCGTGCACCAGAACATAGACTCCGCGCGCGGCTCGCACCAGGCTCTCACTCGGCGCGGTATCGCCGCTGATCGCGAGGCTCCGGCCCTTATAGTCGAACCGATAGCCGAAGGCGGGCTTCACCGGACCATGATCGACCAGGAACGCGGTGACGCGCAGCCCGTCGCGGTCGAAAATCACCCCCGGCGGCACCGGTCGCGCCGCCAGCCCGAAGCCCGCGGGCGGCACTACGCGCGGCCCGTGATGGGCGATGCGATAGCCGCGATCGATCGCATAGGCCTGGTTGAACCCCGCCGCGACCTGCTCCACCCCCGCCGGGCCGTACAGCGGCAGCGGCGCCTGTGCCGCGCCCGCCGCCCAATGGTTGAGCGCGACGCCGCCGAGCCCGTCGAGATGGTCCGAATGAAGGTGCGTCAGGAACGCGGCCTCGATCCGCGCCGGGGGATAGCCGATCCGCGTCAGCCCGCGCACCGCGCCTTCGCCGGCATCGACCAGGAAGACATGCGCGCCGGCGGTCACCACGGTACACGGCCCCAGCCGATCGGGCGCCGCCATCGGCGAGCCGGTGCCGCACAGGGCCACGGAAAGCGCATCGGCGCGCCCGCGCAGCGGATCGCCGGCGAGCGCTTGGCGCATCCCCTGGCGGAACAGCGCGATGGCGATCGCGTCCCGCGCCAGCCAGGCCGCGCCGAGCGCGATCAGCAGCAGCGCGGCGAGGACCAGGATTAAACGGCGCATGGCATCCTCCGATCGATCGGCGCCAGGCCGAGGGCGGCGCGCAGATCATCCTCCACCGCCCACAGCCGGTCCTGCCCCCAATGCCCCGGCCGGTCCGCCACCTGGAAGCTCGGCACGCCCCACAGGCCCAGGTGGAACAATGCGGCGCGATTGGCCTCGGCGACCGCGCGCCAGCTTTGGTCGGCGAGCGCCGCCTCGACGAAAGCGCGATCGAGCCCGACGCCCGCCGCGACACGGAATAGGCCGGCGCCGGTCATGTCGATTCCCCGCGCGAAGGCGGCGCGCAGAAAGGCGCGGCCGAAATCGAGCCCGCGTCCCGCCTGGTCCGCCGCGTGCAGCACCGCCAGGCCGCGTTCCACGCCAAGCCCCACCGGATCGACGATGGTGCCGAAGGCGATGCCGTGCCGCGCCGCCTCGCGCTTGGTATCGAGCGAGATATAGAGCCGCTTCGCCGCCGGCACCGGCAGCCCGCGCATCACCATCGGCAACACGAAGCGCAGCCGGAGCGCGGCGCCATAATGTGCCGCGAGCGCGCCGATCCGCTCGGCGGCGATCAGGCTGTAGGGCGAGCGGAGCGAGAGAAAGACATCGAGCGTCGGCCCCTCGCCGGTGGCGCTCGGCGCCCCGGGCAGCCGCGCGTCGAGCAGCGGGCAGGGGGCGGGGGGCTCGCCCGTCTCGCCGGCGAGGCGCGCGGCGAGATAATGGAGCCGGTCCACGCCCCAATAATGCTCGCCCTCGAAGCTGGTGACGCTGCCCAGATAATGGCCCGCCTCGGCCCGCCGCGCGGCCCCTTCCGCGCGCGCGGCGGCGACTTGCGCGGCGGTGGCGGCGGGGCCGGGGAGCGGCGCGCCGGCGGCGATGGCCTGGGCGAGCGTCGCCAGCCGTGCGAGCGGCACCCCCTCGGTCAGCGCCGCGCACGCGGTGCGTTCCGCCGCGTCGAGCTGCTCGGGGGAAGGGGCGTCCGGTGCGATCTCTGGCTGGCCGAGCGCCGTCGCCACCCGCCGGGCATCGGCGCGGGCATAAGCCGCGAGCCGCGTCGCCTCGGGCGCCGCCGCCGCATCGGGGGGCGGCACCAGCAGCACGCGCACCGCCAGCGCGTGCCGCTCGGCGAGCCGCGCGAGAAAGGGTAGGGCGAGCGCGGCATAGGGATCGGCGACATCCCAATAGAAATCGGCCCGCCGCCCGCCGCGCCGGCGCAGCCGGGCGAGGCGCCGGCGCGTGTCGCGCAGCGCGTCGCTCGTGATCAGCCGCGTCGCCAGTCTCTGCGCCAGGCGCATCGCTCCCTCCCGCCGCTGGAGGTTATCGCGCTCGCTTCGCTGATACAATCGGCATTATTAATGTCAGTTTATCGCCGTGCGGCGAAGAAGGCGCGGAGCAGCGCCGCGGCCTCGCTTTCGCCGATGCCGGCATAGATTTCGGGCCGGTGATGGCAGGTCGGCTGAGTGAAGAAGCGCGGGCCGTGCGCCACGGCGCCGCCCTTGGGATCGTCCGCGCCGTAATAGACCCGGTCGAGCCGGGCATGGGCGATCGCGCCGGCGCACATCGCGCAGGGCTCCAGCGTCACCCACAGGTCGCAGCCCTCCAGCCGGTCGCGCCCCAGCGCCTGGGCGGCGGCGCGGATCGCCAGGATCTCGGCATGCGCGGTCGGGTCGTGGCGGGCGCGTGGCGCATTGGCGGCGACGACGATCACCCTGCCGCCTTGCACGATCGCCGCGCCCACCGGCACCTCGCCCGCCTCGGCGGCGGCGCTCGCGGCGGCGAGCGCCTGGCGCATCGGTTCGGGCAGCGGGAACATCGCGCTTCCCATGCCCCGCTTCACCGCCCAAGGCCAGCCCGGGCGGCGAATCGGTTGACCTTTGCCGAGACACGCCTTATGCGGCGCCACTTTCCGGATTTCGAGGATAGCAGTCGATGTCGCGCATTTGCGAGCTGACCGGCAAGGGTCGGCAGGTGGGACACAATGTTTCCCACGCCAACAACAAGACCAAGCGGACCTTTCTGCCCAATCTGCAGAACGTCACGCTGATCTCGGATGCGCTCGGCACCAGCGTCAAGCTGCGCGTTTCGACTCATGGCCTGCGCTCGGTCGAGCATGTCGGCGGCCTGGACAACTGGCTGGTGAAGACCGCCGACGATCAGCTCTCGCTGCGCGCGCGCCGGTTGAAGCGCCAGATCAAGAAGAAGCTCGTGCCCGCCGAGGCCGCGGCGGCGTGACCTTCCCCGGAGGCGGCGGCAGCGCCGCCTCGTCGAGCCTGAACTTCAGCAACAGGCTCGCCTGGAACCAGGCCTGATTGTCGTCGCTCGCGATCCACAGCTTGATCGCGCCGCCCTCGCGCACCGCCGCGATCGCCTCGAAATTGTCATGCTGCGCGGGCGCGGCGAACCGCGCGACGGGGAGGCCCGCGACGATCGCGCCGGGACGGAAGGCGCCGCGCGGCACCAACGTCACCACCACGGTGAACCCTTCCGCCAGATCGGCGCGGCGGTTGAGCAGCACGAAGCGGCCATCGGGCAGTTCGGCGATGTCGGTCGGCTTATAGCCGGCGGGCGGCCGGTAGCGGAAACGATAGGCCCGGCGCGGCGCGCGCACCGGATCGGTCAGGAACATCAGCCCCTCGCAGCCCTCACCCGGCGCCACTTCATTCTCGTCGATCGCGATGAAACGGCCGTTCGCCAGCCGCGTGAACGCCTCCGCGCCGCGATTTTCCTCCCAATCCTTCATCGCCGGCGGCGCGACATGCCCTTCGGTCGAAGCGAAGCCGGGGGCGTAACGCCAGATTTGGTTGGTCGTCTCGAACGTCACCCAGAAGCGTCCGGCGGGATCGCTGGTGACCGCCTCGCTGTCGCGCTCGTCACCGCGCCAGCCGCCCCGGGGCACGCCGGGGAGCCGGAAATAGCCGGGCGCCGCCAGCTTGCCCTCGGGCGTCAGCGTGAAGCGTACCCCCTCGCCGCTGTCGCTCAGCAGCGTGAACGCGCCGCCGTCGGTGAGCATCCCCGAGAAGCCGCCGAAAGCCGGATCGTCGCTGCGCAGGCGATAGCCTTGTTCGAACACCAGCGCGCCCAGCCGGCGCCGCCCCGGCGCTTCGGGATAGAGCGGCACGGGCTCGATCGTGAACCGCACGCCGGGGTCCATCAACGGCCGGCGCTCCTCCCCCATCCAGGGCGGGATGAACAACAGCAGCAGCAGAACCGACCAAATGACGCGCATCGGCGCCCCTCATAGAGCGCTCGCGCCGCAACAAAAGGCTGAACGAACGATAACGAGCGCATTCAGGGACGGCTCAAAGCGACTCGGGCAAAAGGTCATCATCGGCGCAAGGGAATAGCCTCTTGCTTCCAGATCGGATGGAGGTCCGCGATGATGAAGAAGCTTTCGGCAGCTGGTGCGGCGCTCGCCCTGGGGATGAGCGCGCTGGTTCCCGTCACCGCCGCGTCGGCGCAATATTATGACGGCTACCGCGATTATCGCGGCTATCGCGGCGACGTGTACCGCGACAATTATCGCGGCTATTATGACAATCGCGGCTATTACAACGGCTATGACCGCCGCTATGACGACCAAGTCTATCGCAACTACAATCGCGATTATCGCAACAATTATCGTCGTTGCGACGGCACGACCGGCACGGTGGTCGGCGCGATCGCGGGTGGGCTGCTCGGCAATGTCGTCGCCGGGCGCGGCGATCGCGGGCTCGGCACGGTCCTCGGCCTAGCGGGCGGCGCGCTCGCGGGGCGCTCGATCGATCGCAGCGACTGCCGCAGCCGCTACTGATTTCCCCAGCGTATCCGGGGAAACGCGAGGGTCGGCGCGACCGGCGCCGGCCCTCAAGGCGCTCTAAGGCAACAACACCGTATCCGCCGCCACTGGCAGCGTCTCGGGATAATCGAGCGTATAATGCAGCCCGCGGCTCTCCTTGCGGGCGAGCGCGCAGCGGACGATCAGATCGGCGCATTGCAGCAGGTTGCGCAGCTCGATCAGGTCCGGCGTCACGCGGAAGTGACCGTAATAATCGCCGACTTCCTCGCTCAACAGCTTGATACGGTGCGCCGCGCGCTCCAGCCGCTTGGTGGTGCGCACGATGCCGACATAATTCCACATGAAGCGGCGTATCTCGGTCCAATTCTGCTTGATGACGACTTCCTCGTCTGAATCGGTGACGCGGCTTTCATCCCAGGGGCGGATCGGCGGCGGCGGGGGAAGGTCTTCCCAATGCGCGGCGATATGCTTGGCCGCCGCCTCGCCGAACACGAAACATTCGAGCAGCGAGTTGCTCGCCAGGCGGTTGGCGCCATGCAAGCCGCTGTCGCTGCACTCCCCCGCCGCGTAAAGCCCGGGCAGATCGGTACGCCCGTCATGATCGACGATGATCCCGCCGCAGGTATAATGCTGCGCGGGCACCACCGGGATCGGCTCGCGCGTCATGTCGATGCCGAGGCCTTGCAGCTTCTCGCAAATCGTCGGGAAATGTTCGCGAACGAAGTCGGCGCCCTTATGGCTGATGTCGAGATGGACGTAATCGAGGCCGAGCCGCTTGATCTCATGATCGATCGCGCGCGCCACCACGTCGCGCGGGGCGAGTTCGGCGCGGGGATCGAAATCGGGCATGAAGCGATGGCCGTTGGTCGGCAGCTTCAGCCAGCCGCCCTCGCCGCGCACGGCTTCGGTGATCAGGAAATTCTTGACGTCGAGATTGTAGAGGCAGGTCGGGTGGAACTGCATGAATTCCATGTTCGCGACCCGGCACCCGGCGCGCCATGCCATCGCGATCCCGTCCCCGGTCGCGCCGCGCGGGGCGGTTGAGAACAGATAGGTTCGCCCCGCGCCGCCCGTCGCCAGGATCGTCGCCCGCGCGGTGAACAGCTCGACCCGGCCGGTATCGCGGTTGACGGCATAGACGCCCCACACATGCCCCGCGCCCGAATAGCGCGCCTCGTGCCGCCCGGTCGCGAGATCGATCGCGACGCGGTTGGGGACAAGCGTGATGTTGGGATGCGCCTCCGCCGCGCGTTGCAGCGCGACCTGCACCGCATAGCCGGTCGCGTCGTTCACGTGGACGATGCGGCGGTGCGAATGCCCGCCCTCGCGCGTCAGGTGGAGCGTGTTGCCGTCTTGGTTGAACGGCACGCCGATTTCGACCAGCCGCGCGATCGCCCGCGGCGCATTGCCGACGACGAACTCCACCGTGTCGCGGTGGTTGAGCCCCGCGCCGGCGACCATCGTATCCTCGACATGGCTGTCGAAGGTGTCGCCGGGTTCAAGGACGGCGGCGATGCCCCCTTGCGCCCAGGCGGTCGAGCCATCGTCGATCCGGCTCTTGGCGAGCACCGTCACGCGGAAGCGATCGGCGAGGTTGAGCGCGGCGGTGAGGCCGGCGGCGCCGGAGCCGATGATCAGGATGTCGGGGGTGTGGGGGTCGGTGGTCAAATGCTTTTAGCCTGGATTACAATGCCACCAAAATGCGCTTCCTCGGCACCGCATTCTACGCCTGCCACCCAGCAGTCATGGCTTGCGTAAATTTCTCCGGTATCTTGGCATCTAGCACCATATCCGCCTGATAAGGCGGTATTGAAGAAGGTCAAAGGCCGTCCGTCCGCCGTCACCGCCTTAACGACGCAGGATCGACAAAGATAGCGCGGATACCGAGCGTTGGGAGTAACCGCGACTTGGCAGGTTGGGCACCACTGCTCAGCTTCACCCATTCGCCGCCCGCGTCAGGCTTAGAAACACATCCTCTAGATCCGCCTCGCGGGTACTAACGTCCACGATCCCCAACCCCGCCGCCTGCACCGCCGCGAGCACTTGGCCGGCGTTCACCCGGTCCTTGCGATAGGTGATGTCGAGCTCCCGCTCGCCCTTCAGCTCGATCTTCTCGAAGGCGGGGTCCGCCGGCGGGATCGCGACATCGCGGTCCACCGTCACGGCGACCATCTTCTCATGCGCCATCCCCACCAGCGCGCGCGTCGGCTCGTTGGCGATCAGCTGGCCGTGGTTGATGATCGCGATCCGCTCGCACAGCTCCTCGGCCTCCTCGAGATAATGGGTGGTCAACACCACCGTCACCCCGCCGCGATTCAATTCGCGGACATATTCCCACAGCTGTTGGCGCAATTGGATATCGACGCCTGCGGTCGGCTCGTCGAGCACTAGCACGGGCGGGGTGTGGACCAGCGCCTTCGCCACCATCAGCCGCCGCTTCATACCCCCCGAAAGCGTGCGCGAATAGGCGCGCGCCTTGTCCTCCAGATGCACCGCGCGCAGCAGCTCCATCGAACGCCGCCGCGCCTTGGGCACGCCGTAGAGCCCGGCCTGGATCTCCAGCGTCTCGAACGGGGTGAAGAAGGGATCGAAGATGATCTCCTGGTTGACGATCCCGATCGAGGCCTTGGCGTTGCGCGGGTGCTGATCGATGTCGAACCCCCAGATGGACGCAGTGCCGCTCGTCTTGTTCACCAGTCCGGCCAGGATGTTGATCAGCGTCGATTTGCCCGCGCCATTGGGGCCGAGCAGGCCGAAGATCATGCCGCGCGGCACCTCGAAGCTCACGTCGCTCAGCGCCTGTTTGCCGCCGGCATAGACTTTGGAGAGGTTCTGGATGGAGATCGCCGCGTCGCTCATGGCCGGGGCATAGAAGCGCCGGCGCGGCTAGGCAATTGCGAGCCGCCGGCGCCGCTGCTATCGCGCGTGGCATGAACGTCCCCCCGCCCCAGATCACGCGCGTTTCCGCCTCCCGCGTCAGCTGCGACGGCGCGCAGGACGGCATCCCGACCGCGCTCGGCCATCCGCGCGTCTATCTGCAGATCGACGAGCATGGCTATGTCGATTGCGGCTATTGCGACCGCCGCTTCATCCTGATCGGTGGCCCGGCCGACGGGCCTGGCGGCGCGACAGGGGACGACATCGCTTCTTCGGCAAGCCGCTGACATGCTCGGGCGAGTCGCCGCCGCGCTCGCCCTGCTGGCCACGCTCGCGGCGGCACCGTCGGGGAGAAGCGCGATGCACCACGCGACCGGCACCTTCGAAGTCACCGTTACGCCCGAGGCGCAGGCCTCTGGCGAGGGCGGCGCCTTGCCGACCAGCCGGATGGGCCTGCTCAAGCGCTTCGCCGGCGGCATCGACGGCACCGCGCGCGGCACGATGCTGGCCGCCGGTATTCCCAAGGCCGGCAATGCCGCGGCCTATGTCGCGATCGATCAGTTCGAGGGCAGGGTCGATGGCAAGGCAGGGGGCTTCGCGCTGCTCCACCGGGGAACGATGACGAAGGCCGGCGGTGGCGAGCTGACCATCATCGTCGCCCCCGATACGGGCACCGGAGCGCTCAGCGGGATCGAGGGGACGCTCGCGATCACGGTGGAGGGCGGCGTCCACCGCTATGATTTCACCTATACGCTGCCCGAATAGTTTACATCGCGGCCCCGCGCCCTACCTTGGCCGGATGACCCTCGATCCCCGCGCCGTCCTCTACGCCAGCCTCGATCCGCAAGAAGCCCAGCGCCTCACCGCCGCCGCGCTCGCCCGCGCCGATGATGGCGAGCTGTATCTGCAATATCGCAAATCCGAAGCGTTCGGCTTCGACGACGGCCGGCTGAAGACCGCGAGCTATGACACTCATGCCGGCTTCGGCCTGCGCGCGGTAGCGGGCGAGACCACGGCTTTCGCCCATTCGAGCGAACTCACCCCCGCCGCCATCGCCCGCGCTGCCGAGACGATGGCGCTGATCGATCCGAGCACCGCCACGAAGGCGCCGCCGCCCGCCGGCACCAACCGCCACCTCTACACCGGCGAGGATCCGCTCGATCTGATGCCCTTCGCCGACAAGGTGAACCTGTGCCAGACGATCGACGCCGCCGCGCGGGCGCGTGATCCGCGCGTGGCGCAGGTGTCCGTCTCGCTCTCCGGCTCGTGGAGCGTCGTCGAGATCGTCCGCGCCGATGGCTTCGTCGCGACCGATGTGCGGCCGCTGGTGCGCCTGAACGTCTCGATCGTCGCCGAGCAGAATGGCCGGCGCGAGACCGGCAGCTTCGGCATCGGCGGGCGCTATCTGTACGAACGGATCACCAGCCCCGAAGTGTGGAACCGCGCAATCGACGAGGCGCTCGCCCAAGCCTTGGTGAACCTCGAGTCGGTCGCGGCGCCGGCCGGCGAGATGACCGTGCTGCTCGGCCCCGGCTGGCCGGGCATCCTGCTTCACGAAGCGATCGGGCACGGGCTGGAGGGCGATTTCAACCGCAAGGGCACCAGCGCTTTCTCGGGCCGCATCGGCGAGCGCGTCGCGGCGCCGGGGGTGACGGTGATCGATGACGGGTCGCTCGCCGATCGCCGCGGGTCGCTCTTGATCGACGACGAGGGCACGCCGACCCGCGAGACCGTGCTGATCGAGGACGGCATCCTGGCGGGCTATATGCAGGATCGGCTGAACGCGCGTCTGATGGGCGTCGCGCCGACCGGCAATGGCCGGCGCGAGAGCTTCGCCCACGCCCCGATGCCGCGCATGACCAACACCTTCATGCGCGCGGGGAAAGACGATCCGGCCGAGCTGCTGGCGCGGGTGAAGAACGGCATCTTCGCCAAGAGCTTCGGCGGCGGGCAGGTGGATATCGTCTCGGGCAAGTTCGTCTTTTCCTGCACCGAGGCGTATCGGGTGGAGAATGGACGGCTTGGCGCCCCGATCAAGGGCGCGACGCTGATCGGCGACGGGCCGAGCGTGCTCACTCGCGTCGCCGGCATCGGCCACGACTTCGCGCTCGACGAGGGCGTGGGGATGTGCGGCAAGGGCGGGCAGAGCGTGCCGGCCGGCGTGGGCCAGCCGACGCTATTGGTGGACGGCCTGACGGTGGGCGGGACGGCGGTGTGAGGGGTTAAACCCCGGTGAGCAGTCGATCGAACGCTCCGGTGATTGTAAAGCGATGAGCGGCGAGGCTCGTCACGAAGCGGCGTAATTCGGCTTGCCGCAATGCTGTCGCGAATTGGGTGAGCATCGCGACTTGCTCGCCGCCAATCTCGAAAATTGGATTGAGCGAGGGTTGAAGTTTAGGCGTTTCTGCAATTGGTACCAGCGGCACGACTATGCGTGTGTCGATATTGGCGAAGCTGTTCGCTTGGCAATCCACCACCAACGCGCCATCCGCGAGCCGATATACATCATGTTGCGGCATCAGAAGAGCCGGTAGCGCTCAAGCGGCAGGCCGTTCTTCTCGATCCAGCGATTGACCGAATCGGACCATTCCCGATTGTCCTCGCGCCAGCGACGTTCACGCTCTTCCCGGCTCGCCTCGCGTAGAGCTGCTTCGCATACCTGGCTGAGATTGAGCCCTACCTCTCGCGCTGCATCGACGATGCCGGTATCGAGCGAGAGATTGACGGCCTTGCGTTTGCCGCTTTTAATCGCATCATGCTTCATGCGCATGATGTATACGCATTTGCCTTGCGTGTCGAGCCGGGAGAGTGCCATGTCCGAATTCTTCACCGCGCTCACCGACGATCACCTCTCTTTCATCACCCGCCAGCCGATGTTCTTCGTCGCGACCGCCGCGGCCGAGGGGCGGATCAACCTCTCGCCCAAGGGCTATGACGTGGTGCGCGTGCTCGGTCCCACGCGCATCGCCTATCTCGATCTCGGCGGTTCGGGGAACGAGACGCAGGCGCATCTCGCCGCCGATGGGCGCATCACGCTGATGTTCTGCGCGTTCGATAATCCCGCGTTGATCCTGCGGGTCTATGGCCGGGGTAATTTCGTCATCGCGGGCGATCCCGCTTACCCGGCGCTCGCCGCGCGGTTCCCCAAACTTCCCGGCGCGCGCCAGATTTTCGAGATCGTGGTGGAGAGCGTGCAGACCAGCTGCGGCTGGGGCGTGCCGAAGATGACGCTCGACCAGCCGCCCGAGACCTTGGTCAAATATCACCGCCAGGCGGATCCCGAGGAACGGCTCGCGCGGATCGCCGACCGCACCCGCTCGATCGACGGCCTGCCGGTGCGCGTGCAGACGACGTTGCCGGCGTTCGACGCGTGAGCTTGGTCGAACTCGGCCGCTATTCGCCCAACGAAGCGCACATTATCGTTGGCGCGCTGGAGGCGGCCGGGATTCCGGCGGTTGCGTTCGATGGCGGCGCGTCGCTCGCCGATGGCAGCCAGTTCCTGATCCCGGTGCGCGTGATGATCGATGCCGACGATCTGCCCGCCGCCCGCGCGGTGATCGACGCCGCTGCCTGATTTTTGAGCAGCTTTTCGCAGTTGCACAAAAAATCGTCGCGTCGCGCAACGATGTCGCGCCGAAAGCCAAGATATTAAAGCTTCGTTACAGCTGGCACGCTCCTTGCGACACGATCGGCAAGGGGGCGGGCATGAAACTGATCATCGCCATCATCAAACCGTTCAAGCTCGACGAGGTGCGCGAGGCGCTCAGCCTGCTCGGCGTTTCGGGGATGACGGTCAGCGAGGTGCGCGGCTTCGGCCGGCAAAAGGGGCAGACCGAAATCTATCGCGGCGCCGAATATGAAACCTCGATGGTGCCCAAGGTGCAGATCGAGATCGCCTGCGCCGACGATATCGCGCCGCGCGTGGTGGAGGCGATCCAGACCGCCGCCCAGACCGGGCAGATCGGCGACGGCAAGATCTTCACCATGCCGATCGATTCCGCCGTGCGCATCCGCACCGGCGAGCAAGACGAGCACGCGCTGTGACAATGAGGGGGAAGACCGTGCGCATCATTTCCTATCCGCTCGCCGCCGGGCTTGCCGCGCTGGCGCTCGCCGAACCCGCGCTCGCCGCGCCCGCGCTGGTGAAGGCGCCGAACGCGACCCAGGCGGCGGCGATGATCAACAAGGGCGACACCGCCTGGATGCTCGTCTCCTCGGCGCTGGTGTTGCTGATGTCGGTGCCGGGCCTGGCGCTTTTCTATGGCGGGCTGGTGCGCACCAAGAACATGCTGAGCGTGCTGATGCAGGTGTTCATGATCGTGAGCATCGCCGCGCTCGTCTGGGTGTGCTGGGGCTATTCGCTCGCCTTCACCGGCGGCTCGCCGTTCATCGGCGGTTTGGGCAAAGCGTTCCTGATCGGCGTCACCGCCGCAAGCCCCGCCGCGACCTTCTCGAACAACGTCTATATCCCCGAACTCGCTTATTGCGCGTTCCAGATGACCTTCGCCTGCATCACGCCAGCGCTGATCGTGGGGGCGTTTGCGGAACGGGTGAAGTTCACGCCCTTGATGCTGTTCGTCGTCGCCTGGCTGACGCTCGTCTATTTCCCCATCGCGCACATGGTTTGGTACTGGGCGGGCCCGGACTTCCTGCCCGACGCGCCGACCGATGGCGGCTATCTGTTCAACCTGGGCGCGCTCGATTTCGCGGGCGGCACGGTGGTGCACATCAATGCCGGGATCGCCGGGCTGGTCGGCTGTTTGGTGATCGGCCCGCGGCGGGGCTTCCTGAAGGAAGCGATGCCGCCGCACTCGCTGACCATGACGATGATCGGCGCCTCGCTGCTGTGGGTCGGCTGGTTCGGCTTCAACGCGGGCTCGAACCTGGAGGCGAACGGCGTGACGGCGGTTGCCTTCATGAACACCTTCGTCGCCACGGCGGCGGCGGCGGTGAGCTGGGCGCTGTGCGATCAGGTGATGCACGGCAAGCCCTCGCTGCTGGGCGCGGTGACCGGGGCGGTCGCCGGCCTCGTCGCGATCACCCCGGCGAGCGGCTATGCCGCGCCGATGACCTCGCTGGTGCTGGGGCTGATCGTCTCGCCGATCTGCTTCATCTTCGTCAGCCGGGTGAAGAACGCGCTGAAATATGACGATTCGCTCGATGTGTTCGGCGTGCACTGCGTTGGCGGAATCGTCGGCGCGCTGGCGACGGCGGTGTGCGCCGATCCCAAGCTCGGCGGGCAGGGCTATTTCGATTACACCAAATTCCCCGCCGTCGCCGTGACGCCCGAGGCTTATTCGATCACTGAGCAGCTGGTGAAGCAGGCAACCGCGGTGGGCATCACGCTCGCCTGGTCGGGCGTGATCTCCGCCGTGCTGTTCTTCGCGCTGAAAGCTACTTTGGGCCTGCGTCCGAGCGCCGATGTCGAAGCCGAAGGTCTCGACATCAACGAACATGGCGAGCGCGCGTACAACTACTGATTTTGCGGGGGCTTGGCCTCTGCCACGTTGTTCCTCCTGCGGAGCTACTAGGCCGGTACAGCAATGTGCCGGCCTATTTTTATCCGCGATTGCGGCGGATCACGCGGAGGGGCGCGTTGGAGCTTCCATCGCCGCGACGAGCGCGTCGAAGCTGCCTGGATCGAACACCGCGATCCCGTGCGCGCGGAGCAATGCCGTCGTCACGCCGATGCCATCGTGCCGTGTCCCCGAGAAGCTGCCGTCATAGATGAAGCGCGACCCGCAGGAGGGGCTGCCGTCCGTCAGCAACGCGAAGCGGCACTCCTGCGCGCGCGCAAAATCCAGCGCCGCCTGCGCGCCGGCACGATAGATGGCGGTTACGTCGCGCCCATCCGGCTCGATGATCGTCGCTCTTCCGCCGAGCACCGCAATCCCGTCCCGGCCGTCGGCGATCTCGGCGGGCGCGCGCGGCGTTGGTAGCCCTGCGGCGACTTCCGGGCAGAACCCGATCGCGCGCCCTTGCGCGACCCAATCGGCGAGCCGCGCGCTATCGAACGCGCGGTGGCCGCCATCGTAACGCACCGGCCGCCCGAGCAGGCACGCGCTCACCAGCAGCCGGGGCGGCGCGGTCAAGCCGCGAGGTCCACCGCCACGAACTCGGCCGCGCGTTCGCCGATCATGATCGACGGCGCGTTGGTGTTGCCCGAGACGAGCTTGGGCATGATCGAGGCATCCGCCACGTACAGCCCCTCCACTCCGCGCACCCGCAGCTGGGGATCGCACACCGCCGCATCGTCGGACCCCATCCGCGCCGTGCCGACCGGGTGGTAGATGGTGTCAGACCGCGCGCGGATCAGCGCTTCGATCGCGGCATCGTCGTCCAGGTTCACCGGGTGACGATCGCGGCCCTGATAATCGCTCATCGGCGGCGTCTCGAGGATGCGGTACATCGCCCGCACGCCCTGCTTCATCAGCGCCAGATCGCGCGGATCGCTCAGGAATTGCGGGTCGATCAGCGGCATCGCGCGCGGATCGGGCGAAGCGAGCGTCACCCGCCCCTTGCTCTCCGGGCGCAGCACGCAGACATGCCCCGAATAGCCGTGCGCCCGCACTTTCACCCGGCCATGATCCTCCAGCGCGGCGATCACGAAATGCAGCTGGACATCGGGGCAGGGCGCGTCGGGATCGATCTTCAGGAACGCGCCGCTTTCGGCATAGGGCGTCGTCATCAGCCCTTCGCGGTGGCGGAACCACTGGATCATCGCTTTCAACGCGTTGAGCGAGCCGGTGAGGTTGGTGCCCAGAAAACGCGTGTCGGCGCATTCATAGGCGGCGACATAATCGAGATGGTCCTGCAGATTCTCGCCCACCGCCGGCCGATCGATCCGCACGGCGATGCCATGCTCGGCCAGATGCGCCGCCGGGCCGATGCCGGAGAGCATCAGCAGTTGCGGCGTGCCGAACACCCCCGCGCTCAGCACCACCGCGCGGCCGCGCAGCTCGGTCCGCGTGCCGCCGCGCAGATAGCTGACGCCGACGGCGCGACCGCCCTCGAACAGCAGCTTTTCGGCGGTGACGCCCGTGATCACCCGCAGCCGAGGATCGCCCTGCTTGGGATCGAGATAGGCGCGCGCCGCGCTCCAGCGCTCGCCGCCCTTCTGCGTCACCTGGTAGAGGCCGATGCCTTCCTGGCGCTCGCCGTTGAAATCATCGTTGCGCGGAATCTGGAGCGCGGCGCCCGCCTCGACAAAGGCGAGCGAGCCGGGATTGGGGTGGCGCTGGTCGCTCACCCATAACGGCCCCTCGCCGCCATGATAAGCGTCGCCGCCGCGCTCATTATGCTCGGCGCGTTTGAAATAGGGGAGGACGTCTGCATAGGACCAGCCGGGACAGCCCATCGCTTCCCAATTGTCATAATCCCAGGCGTTGCCGCGGATATAGATCATCGCGTTGATCGCCGAGGAGCCGCCCAGCCCGCGCCCGCGCGGCTGGAACCCGCGCCGCCCGTTGAGCCCCGCCTGCGGGACGGTTTCGTACCGCCAGTTGGTCGCGCCCGTCTGCATCGCCAGGGCGCCGGGCATGCGGGTGCGCCAGCCCTGGTTCTTGCCCCCCGCCTCCAGCAGGCAGACCTTATAGCCGCGCTCGACTAGCCGGCCGGCGACCGCGCTCCCCCCCGAGCCGCCGCCGATGACGATGACGTCCGCCTGTTCCACGCTAACTCTCCCTCCGCCCGGGTCTCCGCCCAGCGCTGCTTGATCGTTTCGGATGTCTCGCGGCTGCCGTCATGGCTCCAGCCCGGCGGCATCAGCAGATAGCCCAGCTTGTTGCGCAGGCCCGGTGCCGCCCACAGGTCGCGCGCGATCCCCACCCATTCGTGGAACGCCGCCCACAGCAGGTTGAAGCTGCCGAGCTGCTTGACGATGCCGTAGCGGATCGCCTCGTCGTCACGCTCGGGCTCGAAGGTGCCGAACAGCCGGTCCCACACGATGAATACGCCGGCATAATTCTTGTCGAGATAGCGCGGGTTGGTCGCATGGTGGACGCGGTGGTGGCTGGGGGTGTTCATCACGCCCTCGAACCAGGCGGGCATTCGGCCGATCGCCTCGGTATGGATCCAGAATTGGTAGATCAGGTTCAGCCCCGCGACGAAGAATATCATCGCCGGCGGAAAGCCGATCAGGAACAGCGGCAGGCGGAAGAGGAAGCCGGCGCTGAAGAACCCCGTCCAGGTCTGCCGCAGCGCGGTCGACAGGTTATAATGCTGCGAGCTGTGGTGGATGACATGGCTCGCCCAGAACCAGCGCACGCGGTGGGCGGAGCGGTGGAAGACATAATAAGCGAGGTCATCGAGCACGAAGGCGATGACGAACCAATACCAGGCCCAGCCGATCTCGAAGAGGCGATATTGGTGCACCCAGGTGGCGAGGCCGAACACCAGCCCGCCCGAAAGGAAGCCGGCGATCGTGCTTCCCAGCCCCAGCGCCAGCGAGGTGAGCGTGTCGCGCGGTTCGTAGCGCCGGCGGTCGCGCGCGCGCCAGACGAGCATCTCCGCCAGGATCAGCAGGACGAAGCCGGGAATCGCGTAATCGACCGGATCGGGGAGCTTCATGGGGGTTACTTACACGCCTGTCAGCGTCGCACCAAGACGGTGCCGAAGCGCGCATCGCCCGTCTCGACCCGCACGCCTTCCGCCGTGTCGCGGAGCTGGGCGGACGTCACGCGGCGGCCGGCGGGGTGGACGCCATGGCGCTTGAGCACGACGAAGCTGCCGTCGGTCCCCTCGACCAATGCCGCCGCGCCGTCGCTGGAAAGCGTCGCGCGGGCGGCGCGGAAGCCGGCGAAGCTCGCCTCGGCCTCGGCGCGGGCCTGTTCCTCGCTCGCGATCCAGCCGCCGCCAAAGCCGAACCAGCGCGCCAGTCCCGCCAGCGCCAGGATCGCGATCAGCGAGCCGATCAGCTTCAGGATCATCCTCGCAGCGACCGGAGCAGGGGCTGGATAGGGGAGAGATCATAGCCCGCGGCCTCCGCCGCTTCATGCACGGTGGGCATCATGTCGCCTCGCACCGCGCAGGCGAGCGCCCAGAGGAACGTGCTACGCGTGCCCGATCGGCAGAAGGCGAGCACCGGCTCCTGGCGATCGAGTACCCGCCCAAGTTCGTCGATCTGCTTGGCCGAGAAGGTGTGCCTGACCGGAATTTCGACATAGTCCATCCCCGCCGCCTCGGCCGCCGCACGGAGTTCGGCGTTGCTCGGCTGGCCCCATTCCTCGTCATCGGGGCGGTTGGAAACGATGATCTTGATACCCCGCGCGGCGATGGCGGGCATATCCTCGGCCGTGATCTGCGGCGCGACGGCGAAATCGGGGGTGAGCGGTTGCATGGGGC
>Ga0310345_10001008_pt1 | contig 34296 bp, 38 predicted proteins | sample HC15DNA20500_MG_FD_204667 | JGI IMG/M metagenome (GOLD analysis project Ga0310345, IMG submission 204667) | Marine microbial communities from station ALOHA, North Pacific Subtropical Gyre - HC15-DNA-20-500_MG | ecosystem: Environmental > Aquatic > Marine > Oceanic | place: Pacific Ocean: North... | reverse complement strand
TGCATCCTGGACACTGAAGGCAGACCTGACGGCAGACTTCGTCACGCGCCTGCTCAAATTCATGGATCGCAAGGGTTACAGCGAGGTTCGCCCGGTTGCCGAGGGAGAGGTCGGTGATGAGCCGTGGCTGGATTTCTCGTCCGGCTATGTGACCCGTGTGATGGAGCAGTTCCCCAAGCAGGGCACCGAGACCCCGTGGCGACTGCACCAGAACTATCTGAAGGATATCTTCCTGCTGCGGCATGCGAATCTCGAAGATGGAGTCCTTCAATTTCGCACGTCTGAACGGGCCAAATCGCCCAGGAGCGTGGAATCATCAGACGCGGTGGCTGCAGAATAGCGGGTTGCCAACTGCATTGGTGTCCCAAAAAATCTTGAATGCCGCGCACCATCGGCGTATGTGCGTCGCCAGTGCCGCCTTAGCTCAGTTGGTTAGAGCGCTAGATTGTGGATCTAGAGGTCTCCCGTTCAAACCGGGAAGGCGGTACCATCTCCCCCGAAATCAGGGCAAATTTGGCTGAAAAGTGGCCACACCCGAACGCCTGTGTGGCGAGCCGCGCAGAATGTTGCATTTACATCGCGTTTTGGCGAAAAAGCTGGAAGTTTTCTTTTTTTTATACAAAGTCACCTCGTCTATGGAACAAAACTTCTTTAGATGAGTAATCACACGGAATGGTCCGTTAGTCTCTGCGGTCGGTGAGCAATGGTGCTCATGCGGCTCACAAAAGGGGATGAGTATGAAAAAAACTCTGATGTGCGCGACAGCCGCGGCCGCTATTGCGTCTGCTGGTAATGTTGCAGTGGCTGAGGACGGCTGGTACGGCCGTGCCGATCTTGGCTACACTTTTGAAGGAACGCTCGATCACGATGCGGAATCCGGTTCGGTTTATTCACTCGGTGGCGACTCCGATGTGGGTGACGGCCTTATCGGTGGCAGCATCGGCCTCGGCTATGGCTTCGCAAACGGCTTCCGTCTTGAAAGCACCTTCGGATATCGTGGCGGTGAGCTCGATCCAGACGGTGTTGTGAATGGTGGTCCAGCCACCGACATGCCGCCTGTCTACTTCCAGGAAGGTGGCGACGGCAACATCAGCATTTATGACCTGATGTTCAACGGCCTCTACGATTTCGACAATGGCGGCGCGTTCGTCCCATATGTCGGTGCCGGTATCGGTCTTGCCAAAATGGACGCGAAAGCGACGTCTCTGCGCGCTGGTGTGAACCAGGGCGGCACCGTGTCCACGTATGATGCCAACGGCTTCAGCGACGACGACACGAGCATCGCGTACCAGCTTCTCGCAGGTTTCGGCTACGAGCTCTCTGAGCAGCTGACCTTCGACATGGGTTACAAGTACTTCGTAGCTGAAGACTTTGACCTTGACGGCCGTGATTTCACGGGTGGTCCCGTTGCCTATGAAGGCACCTACTCGGATCACTCGGTAACGGTTGGTCTGCGGTATCAGTTCGCGGCCCCAACGCCGCCACCACCTCCGCCGCCACCGCCACCACCACCGCCACCACCGCCACCGCCGCCACCACCACCGCCACCGCCGCCTCCAACGGATACGGCTCCGGCACCAGTGGCAGCCTGCTCCACGCTCAACCAGGCCTTTGTGGTCTACTTCGAGTGGGATCGCTCCGATCTGACGAGCCAGGCTTCGGCTGTGATCGACCAGGCGGTTGCTAACATCCGTGCCCGTCAGGACTGTGCTCCAGGTTCGGTGACCATTGTTGGTCACACCGACACCTCCGGTGCATCGGCCTACAACGCACGCCTGTCGCAGCGTCGTGCAGCATCTGTGGCTACCGCTCTTACGAGCCGCGGTATCCCGGCTGACATGATCTCCACGGAAGGCCGCGGTGAGAATGACCTCGCCAAGGCAACCCGTGACGGTGTTCGCGAGCCTCTGAACCGTCGTTCGGAAGTTACGATCATCGTTCGCTAAGCGATCGATCATCTGATCAATGGAATGGTCCGGCCTTTTGGTCGGGCCATTTCTTTTTGTACGGATGTGAGAGCAGCGGGAGGCGAGCTTCGTGGATGCATCGTCCGGTCCGGCCCGCTTGCCGCCTTCAGTCATCATGAATGAAAAAGGCCGCCCCGATCACCGGAGCGGCCTGTCTGTTGTCTGGGCTCTTCGCTGCTTTCAGCGGGGCCGGGTCCTAGCGGTCGGCGTCACGTGAAAGATCAACCGCGTCGCTCTTGCCGACTGCGGCCAGGGCAAAGGCATACTCGATCGCGGTCTCCTTCAGCCCCTCAAACCGGCCCGTCGAGCCACCATGGCCGGCATCCATATTGATGCGCAGGAAATAGGGCCCGCCATTCGGTGCCTCGTGGCGGAGTTTGGCGGCCCATTTCGCCGGCTCCCAATAGGTGACGCGCGGATCGGACAGGCCACCGGTGATCAGCATGGCAGGATAGTCCTGGTCCGTGACCTGATCATAGGGGCTGTAGGCGAGAATGGTGTCGTAGTCCTCAGCGCTGGTAAGCGGGTTGCCCCATTCCGGCCATTCCGGCGGCGTCAGAGGCAGTGTGTCATCCGACATGGTGTTGATGACGTCGACGAAGGGGACAGCTGCGATAATGCCGCCGAAGAGCGTTGGGTCCATGTTCACTGCCGCGCCCATGAGGAGCCCGCCAGCCGAGCCGCCATGGCCGACGACGCGACCCTCAGACCCGTAGCCCTTCTCGACCAGGTAACGACCGGTCGAGACATAATCCTTGAAGGTGTTTTCCTTTTTCTTCAGCTTGCCATCAAGGTACCACTGATAGCCCTTGGCTTGCGACCCGCGAACATGCGCGATGGCATAGATGAAGCCGCGATCCACAAGGCTGAGACGACTGGTGCGGAAGTCGGCCGCATTCGTGATACCGTACGAGCCATAGCCATAAAGCAGGAGCGGTGCGGAGCCGTCGACCGGCGTATCCGCGCGCCGCAGTATCGTCACCGGTATCTGTTCGCCATCCCAGGCCGGAGCCTGGATGCGTTCGACAACATAATCCTCCGCATTATGTCCCGACGGCACTTCGCGCGTCTTGCGCAGCACGCGCTCGCGCGTTGCCATGTCGTAGTCATAAGTCTGATCCGGAACGGCGGGAGAAGCATACTCATAGCGCATGATGGTCGAATCAAATTCGCCCGAACCCGCAAGGCCGAGGTCATAAGCCTCCTCATCCATGGCAATCGTGTGTTCGTCGCCCGTGGTGCGCTCGCGGATGACAATCCGGGGCAGTGCATTTTCGCGTTCGAGCCGGATGAGATGATCCTTATGGGCGTCCAGGCCGAGAAGGAGCGTGCCGGGGCGGTGCGGGATAACTTCTTCCCAGTTTTCGCGGCCGGGATTGTCTATGGGTGCCTTCATCAGCTTGAAGTCGACTGCGCCATCGGCATTGGTGAGAATATAAAACGCGTCATTCCAGTGGGTTATGGAATATTCTTCGTCGTCCTTTCGCGGCGCAATCAGCCTCGGCTTAGGCGATACCGCATCGGCTGGAAACACATAGATCTCGCCGGAAGTGTGGCCGCCGGTCTCGATCGTGATGAACGCATCCGATTCGGTCTTGCCGACACCAACGAAGAAGCCGGGGTCCGGTTCGCGATAGATCTCGACATCCGCGCCGGTCGCGATATTGCGCTGGAACACTGCAGTCGGTCGGCCATTCTCATCGCGTTCGACCCAGTAGAGCAGGTCGGAGTTCGCGCCCCAGACAAAGCTGCCATAGGTGCCTTCGATGGGCGTGCCCACCGGTTCGCCGGTTTCAATGCTGCGAACACTGATCGTGTAGTATTCGCTGCCCTGGGTATCGATGGCGGAGGCAAGCAGTTTGTGATCCGGTGACTGGTCGAGGCCGCGAATGGAGAAATAAGTCTCGCCTTCCGCTTCCTTGTCGCCGTCAAAAAGAATGGTTTCTGGTGCCCCTTCCTGGAAGGCCTGATCGGCGGGCTTGCGCGCATAGATCGGATATTCGCCGCCTTCACGATAGCGGACATAGTAGGCGTAGGGGCCATCCTTGCTCGGCACTGAGCTGTCGTCTTCCTTGATGCGCCCGCGCATCTCCTCGAACAGGGTTTCGCGCAGGCCGCTTGTCGGGTCTTCCAGGACGGCCTTGGTGTAAGCATTTTCCTCGACGAGGTAGTCGTGGATGTCCGCGCGCAGCACGCTTGGGTCGCGCATCACCTTCTGCCAGTTGTCATCCTTCATCCAGTGATAGGGATCGGTCCTCGTGCGGCCGACCTGTTCAATCGTCACCGGCTCACGCTTTGCAACCGGCGGTGTTGGCATTTCTGCTGCTGGCATTGCAGTGGGGGCGGTCTCGGTCGTGGTATCAGTCAAGTCTGTCTGTCCTGTCGCCGTGGTGCAGGCGGCCATGAGGGCGCTGCCTGCAACGGTTGCAAGTAAAATGGAAAGGCGCATGGATGAGGCTCCGTCTTCGTCCAGTTACGAAGTGGTACAGGCTAACGTGACCCTGTCCATACGCCAGGAAAGGAAAGTTCAGGCGGGCCGGAAATCCAGGACAACGCCGTTAATGCACCACCGCTCGCCCGTCGGGGGCGGGCCGTCCTTGAAGACATGCCCCATATGCAGCCCGCAGGTCGCACAGTGGCATTCCTTGCGGGGCATGATCATCTTGAAGTCGGTCTTGGTGTCGATGGCGGTTTCGCGGATCGGCTTGTAGAAGCTTGGCCAGCCGGTGCCGCTGTCAAACTTGTGCTCTGAAGACCAGAGCGGTGTTCCGCAGCCGACGCAGTGATAGACCCCGTCGCGCTTCTCGTCATTGTGGTTGCCCGGTGAAAAGGCGCGCTCGGTGCCTTCCTTGACGCCCACCCGGTACTGCTCTTCGGTCAGCTGTTCGCGCCACTCCTTGTCGGATTTCGAGACGCGTTTGAAATTGGCGGCGGGTTTTGGAGGTAACATGGACGGCTCCCTGTGAAAGCGTTGCCCAAATGATATAGGGCCGACCTGCGCCTGATAAAGGCAGCAAGCCGGCCCTGATGTCAGTCGCGGGTGGGGGACTAGAAGTCCTTCAGGGACAGGCCCCCCGCCTTCCAGGCTGCAAGGCAGTCACTGGCGTCATGATAGGCATCTGCTTCGAGCAGGGTCGTGTCGGTCTGGCCTTCCCCTTCGAAGCGGGGGTCATCACATTCGCCGTCATTCGACCATTCGCTGGCGTCATCGCCGAAATTCACGCCGTTGAACACAATGCCGTCTGCGGGCGGGGTGTCGAAGCGGGATGGATCAATGTCGTCGAGGCCTTCTGCTTCCAGCAGGGCTTCAAGCTCGGCCAGCAGGGCGAGATCGTCCTCGTCAAGCTCGCCATCGTCCAGCGCTTCCTCGAGTGCAGGATCGCCCGGCCCGCGAAGGCGCAGTGATCCGGCTTCCACGCCGGCCTTGCAGTCGCTGGCATCATGGCCGACATCGCCTGGCAGCAATGGAGGATCGGCCAGCGCATCGCCGATGAAGCGCGCATCATCGCATTCGCCATCATTGGCAAACAGGGATGCGTCATCGCCATAATCTATCTCTGCCGCAGACATTGGCCGCTTCAACGGCATCGAGTTTCGCAGGGGCTTCGAAGAGGATGCGACAGCAACGAGCGAGATGGTGCCGGCTTCGAAGGCCGCGCGGCAATCACTGGCATCGGCGCGTGTGTCGCCTTCTTCCAGCGGATCTTCTGCCATGCCAATGCCTTCAAAGCGTGGGTCGTCACATTCGCCATCGAGCGCCCACATGCTGTCATCTGTCCCGAAGTCGATCGTGCTCGCCTCCTGTGCGTGCGTCCCTACCGCCACGGCGGCAAGGGCCGCCACAGCGCAAGCCATTCTGAAGCTGGTTTTCATAAGTGTTCCCCTCTGGTCCGGACTCCTCGGATTTCAGAGTTGAATGGGTTTCCGGCAAAAGCAAGACACGCGGGAATGTTTTCGGGTACAAAAAAGCCGGCCCGCGAGGGGCCGGCAATTATTGTCGGTCGAGTGCAGGCCTATCCGTACACGACGGTTAGCGTCTCGGCGACGAGGGCAGGGCGCTCCTGTCCTTCCACTTCGATGGTCGCTTCCATCCGGGTCTGCTTGCCGCCGGCCTTGGCTTCCACGGCGAGGCACTTCTGGCGCAGGCGGACCTTCGACCCAACCGGCACCATATTGGTAAAGCGCACCTTGTCGGAGCCGTAATTGATGCCGCGCGTCGTGCCCTCGATACGCAGGACCTGTGCGCCGAGCATGGGGAGCAAGGACAGGGTGAGGAAGCCATGTGCGATCGGGCTGCCGAGTTCCTTCGTCGCGCGTTCGACATCAACGTGGATCCACTGATGGTCGCCAGTCGCGTCGGCGAACTTGTTGACACGATCCTGATCGATCGTGACCCAGTCGGATACGCCGATTTCCTGACCTGCGATAGTTTCAAGGTCGTTATAGTGAACTGTTTTCGGGTCAGCCATGGAGCCTCCTCTTCCTGTTTTGATGTGGCTATGCATCTCCTAATGCGGACTTGGCTGGACTTTGCCAAGGGCTGACGTTGGAGAAGGGCTAGCTGAGGCGGGATAGACCGAACCAGATTGCCCTGATCGCCTGGCGCATTTCGAGCTGACGGGCCGCGTCGTAGCCGAAACCATCAATGGCCGCGCGGTCATAGGCACCGCTCATCAGGCTGGTCAGCGCGGCCGTGTCAGTATCGGCGGGCAGGCGCCCTTCGGCCTTAGCGGCGGCGATGCCATCGGCGAGGGTCTGCGTGGTCGTGCAGGTGTCGAGATCCGTCATGCGCTGTGTGCCGAGTACGGCGGGACCGTCGATCAGCAGGAGCTGTCGCGTCACAGGGTCAGACATGGCCGTCAGAAAAGCCTCGCCGCCTTCCACCAGATTCTCGACTGGATCCTGGCTACCCGTGGCGGAGGTGTCGATGATCCCTGCAATATGAGCGAATTCGGCTTCGATCACAGCTTCGAGGATGGCGGCCTTGTCCCGAAAGTGATGATACATCGCTCCGCGCGAGACCCCGGACGCGTCGGCAATCTGCGGCGTCGAGACCGACGTATAACCTTCCTTGCCAAACAGGCGCCGCGCCGTCGTTACGATGTCCTGGCGGGTCTTCGCGCTGCGCTCCGGATTTCTTGCCATCGATCTTGCCTCTCCCGGATGATAGTGTATAAAAACAGGCAGTCTGTTTGTTTTATGTGAGGGGATATTAAAATGCAAGCGGAAGGTGGTTGCCAGTGCGGCAAGGTCAGATACCGGATCGATGGAGAGATTCAATTTGCGGCGGTGTGCCACTGCCCGTCCTGCCGAAAGTCAGCGGGTGCGCCACTGGTAGGCTGGGCCATGGTTGAGACGGGGGCGCTCAGCGTCGACCGCACATCGGTCTCGATCTACATGTCATCCGAAGGCGTGCGCCGCTCTTTCTGCGGCACTTGCGGCACGTCGCTCTTCTTCGAGGCGGATTATCTCGACGGCCTCGTGGACATCACGACCGAGAGCTTCGATGAGCCGGACAGGGTACAGCCGACCGACCAGATCTGGACACGCCATGAAACAGGCTGCGTCAGGGCACTGGCAGGTATGACGCGCCACGAGGAGCTTCCGCCGCAGGGCTAGGCCAGCATTAATGGCGCCTTCATCCGGTGCGTCGCAACCGGTCCACCCCGCGCATAACGCCGATCAGACGATCGTGGAGTCGTGCTTGCCCCAATAGCGATCGCGCACGAGACGCTTGTAGAGCTTGCCGGTCGGGTGACGCGGAAGCTCCGGGTCGAAGTCCACCGATTTCGGGCATTTGATCTTGGCGAGCCTGGCGCGGCAAAATTCGAGCAGCTCTTCTTCAACCTCCTTGCTGGCGGCGATGCCAGGCTGAAGCTGGACGACGGCCTTCACTTCCTCGCCAAACTCTTCATTCGGCACACCGATTACTGCCACATCGGCGACTTTCGGATGGGTAATGAGGACGTTTTCAGCCTCCTGCGGATAAATGTTCACACCGCCGGAGATGATCATGAAGGCCTTGCGATCCGTGAGGTAGAGGAAGCCATCCTCATCCACGCGTCCAACATCGCCCAGGGTCGACCATTCGGTGTGCTTCGGATTGCGGGCGCCTGCCGTCTTCTCGGGATCATTGTGATAGGAAGGCGGAGTCGTGCCGCTATAATAGATTGTTCCGGCTTCGCCGACGGGCAGTTCATTGCCTTCGTCGTCGCAGATGTGGAGCTGGCCGTGGACAGGTTTTCCCACCGATCCCTTGTGCGCCAGCCAGTCCTTCGAGCCGATCCAGGTCATGCCATTGCCTTCGGAGCCGGCATAATACTCCTCGATCACCGGACCCCACCATTCGATCATCTGTTCCTTGACCGGAACGGGGCAGGGCGCGGCCGCGTGAATGGCGCATTCGAGAGACGAGACGTCATACTTCTCGCGCACGTCCTTTGGCAGTTTCAGCATCTTCACGAACATTGTCGGGACGAGCTGTGAGTGTGTGACCTTGTATTTCTCGACCAGGGCCAGGAATTTTTCAGGGTCAAATTTCTCCATGATGATCAGCGTCGAGCCGAAGCGCGTAAACGTCATGCACCAGCGCAGGGGCGCTGCGTGATAGAGCGGGGCCGGTGAGAGATAGATTGAATCATCTTCCGCCCTGGCCAGCGCCTTGGCGAGTGCCATAAGGACGTTTGGCTCATCAATGGGCGTGTCTGGAACAAAGGCTGGGCGAATACCTTTCGGGCGGCCGGTCGTGCCTGACGAATAGAGCATATCGGTGCCATGCATCTCGTCCGAAATCGGGGTTGTTGGCTTGCTGTCGCGCAGCTTTTCCAGGGAAGCAAAGCCTTCGATGTCGCCGTCAATGGACCAGTAGGCTTCAAGCTCGGTAATGGCATTGGCTTCGCGGGCGACCGGGGCGAGGCCAGCGGATGCGATCAGGATGCGCGAGCCGGAGTCGCTCACAATGTATTCGACTTCGGGGGCCGTCAGACGGGACGAGATACAGACATAGTAAAGCCCCGAACGCTGGGCGGCCCAGGCGATCTCGAAATAGCGGGGGCTGTTCTCGGCGAAAATGGCAATGGTGTCGCCCGGATTGAGACCCAGTTCGCGGAATAGGTGCGCGATCTGGTTCGACCGGTCGTCGAGCTGTTTGAACGTAACCGTCTCACCTGAATTGGCCATGATGTAAGCTGGCGCGTCGGGTTTGGTCCTGGCGTGATGACTCGGATGCATCTGATCTGTCTCCCTGGTGCGCGCAGGTCTCGTGCCGCGCGATCAACAACAGCCAGTATTAGCAATCGTCAGAATGGCGTCCATCACCGACGTTGCGTAAGGCAATGGAGCGGCGGTGCAGGTTTGCCGCCCTGTCTTTTTTGATGATGTGAATGCCGCAGCGCCCGTGCGGACCGGATGGTTGGGAGGAAACGCATATCCGGACTGCTGTCAGGAGCGACCAAGACAGGGCGCTGCGGCAAAGTTCAGGAGCTGTTTGAGGCTGATTGCGCGCCGGTTTTTAGCAGTGCATCCAGTTGCGCCGACAGCCAGGATGCGTGCTGTTCAATCTGCTTCGCATGTTGCGCGGACTCCGCGCAACGCGCCCAGGACTTGAGCTCAGCGAGCTGGGCACGAAGCCAGGCAACTGATTCATGGTCTTCGGGCATGTCAAAACTCCCGTTTGTGATCGAATCCATTATATGAGATTGAGAATGAGTTGCAACTTAAAAGTCTGCTTGGCCTACATGGATGTGCTGAGCCGCTGGACAGGCAGTGGACGGGTCAGGCTTTCGGGAACCCTGGCGTGCCGGCCTGGTCGGGATGTTCTGCCAGATAGGCGGCTTTAAGTTCGGATGAGCGATTGTGCTCACCATTGGGCTGCCATCCCGGGCCATTGACGAAACGCCGAACCCACCGGTCGGGGCGGGGTCCGTCGCGCCAGCAGTCGCGGGCGAGGTTGCCAGCCTCGTGGAAGGCCACCGTGATTGGGTTGTAGCTCTCCAGCGGTTTGACGATGCCATAGACCGGCGGGTCGCTTTCCAGCTCAGGCACGAAGCTGCCGAACATCTTGTCCCAGACAATGAAGACACCGGCATAGTTGGTGTCCAGATAACGCGGATTAATCGCGTGATGTACGCGGTGATGGCTTGGCGTGTTCATCACGGCTTCGAACCAGCGGGGCATCCTGTCGATCACTTCAGTGTGGATCCAGAACTGGTAGACGAGATTGAGGCTAGCGACGAAGAAAATGAAGAGTGGATGAAATCCTGTCAGAACAAGCGGGGTGCCGAGCAGGGTGAGTCCCGAAAAAGGTCCGAACCAGGGCTGACGAAGGGCTGTCGTCAGATTGTACTGACGTGAGGAATGGTGCGTCACATGCTCCATCCAGAACCAGCGCATACGGTGGGCGAGACGATGCTTCCAATAATAGATAAAGTCATAAAGGACGAAAAGAAGCAGTCCACTCCACCAGGTGACGGGAATATCAATCAGGCGATAGTTCCAGAGCAGCATCATCATCCAGAGCGAGATGGCGCCGGTTAGCGTGTTCACGACGAGATTGCCGGTGCCCATAGCAAGTGAGGTGACTGCATCCTTCGTCTCATAATTGCCATTGGCGTGCCCGGATTTTACCGCCCACCATTCCCAGATGACGGACAGGATGAAGGCCGGCGCGGCAAGCGTCGTTGGTGCAATATCTTCGAACATGGAACTCCCTGCTGGCACAAGCTATGCTATGGCGACGCGGCGCGGTCCTGCCTGTAGATTTTGCTGTGTTTCAGAACAAAGTCCACATCAGCATGCAGCCGATCGCGCTCCACCTCCCAGAGCTCGTCGGCACATTTCGAATTGGCGCGGCTGTGTGACACAAGAATCGCCCTTCGCTTCAGTGGAAACTGTGACCGTAAAGGTTTGCGCGAACACGATCTGAAGCCTCTCGCTCCGGATGACGAGATGCCTTCGGGTCTGGTGCGCTTCGTCAAGGCCACACGAAGAGCGCTTGACGACCCTAGCGTAAGTCGCCTTGTTCTGCCGCAATCAAAGTTCACAGGGAGACCAAGACATGACCGCAACCACGCTCGCGCAATTCGAGGAAATCAAACTCGAAAAGGAAGACGGTATCGCAACGCTGACGCTGTACCGTCCCGACAATATGAATGCCTTCACCGGCAAGATGATGCAGGAGATGATCAAGGCCTTCGACATCACTGACGCCGATGATGATGTAAAAGTGGTCATCGTCACTGGACATGGCGAACGGGCCTTCTGCGCGGGCGCTGATCTCTCCTCCGGCGCAAAGACGTTCGACTACGATGCCCGCTCAAAAGACGGTGAGGCGGGCCGGTCGGAGAAGGTCGACATTCAGCGTGATGGCGGCGGCCGGGTCACCCTGCGGATCTTCGAGAGCCTGAAGCCGGTGATTGGTGCGATCAATGGCGCAGCGGTTGGCATTGGCGTCACGATGCAGCTGCCGATGGATATCCGGATCGCATCGGACAATGCGCGCTTCGGCTTTGTGTTCAACCGCCGCGGGATCAACCCGGAAGCAGCCTCCAGCTGGTTCCTGCCGCGCCTGGTGGGCATCTCACAGGCACTTGAATGGTGCTATACGGGCCGCGTCTTCCCGGCTGCTGAGGCATTGGCTGGCAAGCTTGTTTCGGAAGTCGTGCCGCAGGCAGACTTGATGAAGCGGGCAAAGGAACTCGCGCGCGAGATTGCAGACAATACCGCGCCTGTCTCCAATGCGCTGACCCGCCAGATGATGTGGCGCATGCTGGGGGCTGGGCATCCGATGGACGCGCACATTGTCGATTCCGCAGCGATTTACGAACGTGGCCGTTCGCCGGATGCAAAGGAAGGCGTGATGAGCTTCCTGGAAAAACGTCCCGCCAATTACACGGTCAGCGTTTCCGAGGGCATGCCGACCTTCTTCCCTTGGTGGGAGGAAGAAGAATTCGAGTGGATTTCGAAGGTCTAGGCCTGTGATCGCCGGACGGTGCGAGAAGGGAGGAGCACCGTCCGGCTCTGCAGAGAAGGCAAGCGTCAGGGGGGAGGAAAGCTGCCTTCTGTCTTGATTGGAAGACTGGCGCGCCGACTTCCGTCGGAGCTCTTTCATTAAATCCAGTTCAGGTGTCGACTTGATCCTTGAGAGAAGGTGACGGGCGGCCCTGTGAAGGGAGGGAAAGGGCCGCCCGTCTCAAGAGTCCGGCTACTCGGGCGTCAGGTGGAGGAGATCCGGCTCTTGTTCCGTGTCTCAGCTAGCGTGGTCGCTCACCTCGCGGTGGGCCGCCAGAGCCCCGATTGCCAAAGCCACCACCATCGCGCGAGCTACCATTTGGCATGTCGAAAACGAGTTCGCTGCGCTGAAGGGTCCGGTCCTTCGACGCATCAAGCTTGTCGAACTCTGCGCCAAGTCTGATCTCGAACTCTTCGCGCGTGACCTGGCCATCGAAATTCGTGTCGAAGGCGACGGTCGATGGTTGCGCGTCTGGCGAGCCGAGCGCCTTGAGCAGCCAGTCGGACAGCCGGAGGACGGAAACGTCATCCTCGCCATCTGAAAGCGTCGCCCATTCCGCGGCCAGCGCGGCGTTCGCTTCGGCGAGAGAGACGACCATGTCGCCATTGGTGTCGGTACCGGCAAAGAGCAGTGCGACCGGACGGGCGACAGGGCCATTCATTGCAGATGCGCCGCGCGGACCTCCGCTATCGGCGCCCGGAGGTCCTCCACGTTTTGGCGGGCCGCTTGAGCAGGCCGCCAGGGTGAAAGCGAGGATGGAGATGGCAGGGAGGAGGAAACGCATTCGTCGTCAGGACCTTCTTGGTGTCCGCTCGTGTCGGCGGGCTTTCGCATTTTGCAGAAGGTGAAAAGACCGAAGGAGCGCGTTCCGTCGCCGATGTTGCGTTAAACTGTTGTAATGACAACGATGTGCCAGGGGCTACCTGGCGTGGACCACGCTTTTCATGTTCCAGATTGGCGTGCGCAGCACCATCCAGGCGATCAGGATCGTCATGCCAAGTGCGGGGACGACGGCCACGCGCTGGGGCTGGTCGGGGAAGAAGTCGACCAGCCATCCCATGATCGCTGCGCCGAAGGGCGCGCCCGCCATGAAGCCCAGCTGGTAGATTGAAAGCACCCGCGCAAGCTGGTCCTTGGGAGCTGCGTCCTGGACGATGGAGCGGCTCATCGCGATCGAGATGCCGCCGGCAAGGCCCCAGATGAAGACGATGGTGAGGAAGACCCAGTGCGGCGGCTTGGCCAGCATGATGAGGATGGCGAGCGAGCCAATGAGCTGGGCGGTGAGAAGCAGACGCCCCTGCCGCTTGATATTCTTGAAGACTGAGAGCGCGACGGAAGAGACAAAGGCGCCGAGCCAGAAAGTGACGAACATGTCGCGAATGCCGTCCGATGCGAGGCCATACACATCGCGATTAATGATCGGCAGGACGACGAGGAAGGAGCCGATGACGAAAATTCCGACGCCGAACATCAGTGCCGTCATGCCCCAGAGCTTGCCGTCGCCCAGCACGACATGGAAGCCTTCGCGAATGTCGCCGAAGGCTGCGCCCATACCTGACCGGCCGGTCTTCACGCGGCGGCCATGGGCAAGGAAGATCGCAAACCCCGCACCGAGCGCGACAATGATGGCCTGGAAAACGAGAAGCTCCCAGCTTGGGACTGGGCCGACCGAAAAGCCGCCCATCCAGTCGGGCATGCGCGTGAGCTTGTCTGCGTAGCCGCCGATGATGAGTCCCCCGATCTGTGCGGCAAACTGTGCGATGGTGGCAAAGGCGACGCCCTGCTGGAGCGTAACGCCAGAGCCAACGCGTGAGCGCCGGTGAACCACTTCATTGATGATGGAATCGCGTGCCGGCATCATGAAGGCACCAACCGTACCCATGGCGAGGCCGTAGATGATCATGTAGCCATAGATGAGGTTTCCCGTCGCCAGCACGATGGCCAGGCCGGCTGCAGGCAGGGCCGCCATCAGATGGAGAATGACAAGCAGTGACTTGCCGGAAGCCCGTTCTGCCACAACGCCGCCAAGCAGCAGGAAGATCACGGACGGTCCAGACAGGGCCATGTTGGCGAGACCGAGTTCTGTCCCATCAAGGCCGAGGCGGTTTGTGATAAGGTAGGGGAACAGGACAAGCTGCAGGCCGAATGCCATGAACCAGCTGCACTGGACCAATAGATAGGCTGGCAATTCGGATTTCACCTTGCGGTGCGTGCGTCTGGCGAACAGGCTTCGGGCGGTGATCTCAAGCGAGGCGCCCGCATCGGTGGCGCTGTCGATCCCACTGACCGGAGATTTCACCTGCCCGGTGCGATCTTCATCGATCTCTTCCGGCTTTGACTCTTCGCTCATCGACCCGCGAACTCACCTGACTGTCCCAAACGCTCGCGACTGTATAGGCCGTGCGCCGAGTTAAAAGCAAAATTGCAGGTGCACCGCGCGTCAGCGTCAGCCAGCGCACGGGTCATGCCGCTGCCACGTTTCTCTGGCATAGTGGTTAACGCGCAATTGTGTTCTTCCGGTCAGGCGTTATTGTTTGCCGGTAGTTGCGGTGAGAGGGACGACTGCCCATGCGTGGATTACGGCTGCTGGCGAGCTGGGTACTGGCCCTGTTCCTGATCTTCATGTTCCTGCAGGCCACTGTGCACCCGCTGCCCGACCCGCCGGAAGGGTCGGTGAAACTGTTCGACCGGCCGGGCGAGAATATCGTTTTCCAGACCATGGCGCTCAATACGGGGATGGCATGGCTCGAGCCGACAGGCCGCGTCATTGTTGCCATCCTGGAGCTGATCGCCTGCGTCTTCCTGCTGATCCCGCCGACGCGGCGGTTTGGTGCGGTCCTGTCCTTCTTCATCCTCGCCGGCGCGCTCACCGCGCATCTGATGCCGGACGTGCTCGGCCGGGAGGTTCCGCTATCGCTCTCTGCAGGCTCGACGGAAACGGACGGCGGACGGCTGTTCGCTCTCGCCATCGGCATGCTGGCCATCTCCATGCTGCTGATTTTCGTGCATCCGGGGCGGCGCAAGAACCCGTTCCGGTAGGATTTAGTCCTCACCGGCTGTTAACTTCTGTGTGGCAGGTTCCATAGTCTATAAGCCTTCCTGGTTAAGACATGGCCGAAATCACAGACATTTCAGACTCACAAGAAGCAGGACGGGCGCGGCGCCTGCTATTCCGGCGACTGATCGATTTTGTGGCCTTGCCGGCGACATCAGTGGCCCCACAAGACCGTTCGATGGGCGGCGACATCCTGCTCGACATGCTTTTTCACGCCAGCAAGGAAGAGCGACTGTTCTGCGCCAAACGCCTGAAGGTTACCAAGGAAGCCCCGCGCCGCCTGATGCGATACCTGGCGCAGAGCGATATCGAGATTGCCCGCTGCCTTCTGGAAGACAATGAGGTCTATGATTCGGCGGACCTGTGTGAGTTTGTCGATAAGACCACAATCGACCATCGCCTGCTGATCGCTGGCCGCAAGAGGGTTAGCCCGGCCGTCGCTGAAAAGTTGTGTGAGCGCGAAGAGGGCGCTGTGCTGAAGCGACTGCTCAAGAATGAGGGGGCAACGATTTCGGAATCCGGCATGGACATGCTGGTCCAGCATTCTCGCAAGATTGAAGGCCTCGCCCCGCTCATCATCAAACGGCTTGAACTCATTCCCAGCCAGGCCATGGCAATGTTCTGGTGGTCGGATGGGCCAACCCGTCGCACCATCCTCCAGCGCCAGGCGGCCGAACGCACCGAGCTTGTCGACCTTTGTTCGGACGTCTTTGCCGTCGCAGCCCAGGAAGGTTGGTCCGATCCGGTCGCCCGCAAGACGCTGCAGCTGATCGAGCGGCGTCAGCGCAATCGTCCCGCCATCGAGAAAAGCCCATATGACAGTCTGGAACAAGCCATCGAAGTGGCTGCAGAGCAGGGGCTTGATCCGGAGCTTGCGCAGGAAATCGGTTTCCTCGCCGGCGTCAAGCCGATCACGATTGCAAAGATTCTGAGCGATCCGGGCGGGGAGGGCCTTGCTGTCCTGTGCAAGGCCACCGGGCTCAAGCGCCCATACCTCACATCGCTGTGGAAGGCGCTGCGTCGGCCGCTTGAGCTGGCGGAGGGCGATCCTCATCCGCAATTTGCCTATGTGCAGGAAACCTACGAGCTTCTTGCTGTCGCGAAGGCTCAGACGACCCTGCGTTACTGGAACTGGTCACTTTCATCCTCCTACTCTCCCCGCATGGCTGGAACTGCTGCAGAAGACGGCGCGGAACTGACCACGGATGAGACATACTCTGCGTCACAACGTACCGCTCGGCTGGTTTTCGGCCGATAGACTGGTCTTGGCACTGGCCAAACCGAAATTGACCGGGTAACAGCGACCCTGTCTATTGTGTCTGAAGAAATCGGAGCGGGAGTTTCGTGGGCTATTTTCTGGGGCTGATCTTGGTGCTGGCAGCGCTCTGGCTCGGCCTGTCGGGAATCTACACGCCGTTGATCCTGACGCTCGGCACAATATCGATTCTGATCTCTCTTGTACTGGCGTCGCGGCTTGAAACCCTTGACCGCGAAGGCGCACCCTATGCGCGGACACTTAATCTTTTCGCCTATTGGGGCTGGCTGGTTGTCGAGATCTTCAAGGCGAACTGGCCCGTCATCAAGGCCTGTGTGAGCGCGAATCTCGACATCAATCCGGCGCTTGTGAAAGTGAAGACCCGCTGTGAGAGCGATCTTGCCAAGACCGTTTTCGCCAACTCGATCACGCTGACACCAGGCACGGTGACGGTTGAGGTGGAGGGGGACAAATTGCTGGTCCATGCCCTGTTCGAGGAATCGGCAACCCCGGAATCCTTCGCCGAGATGGATGAGCGCTCCTGGAAGGCTGCCGATGGCAGCAGGCAGGTGGCCACATGATCGGGGCTGCCGCTGTTGCGCTTATCGTGGCGATCGGGCTGATGCTGATTCGCGTCCTCTTGGGACCGACGCTGTACGACCGAGTCCTCGCCGTAAACTCCATGGGCACCAAGATCGTGCTCTTTATCGGGGTGCTGGGCTTTGTGTTGGGGCGTCCTGATTTTCTAGATATTTCAGTGCTTTATGCTCTTATCAACTTTGTGTCTACCATCGCGATCCTGAAGTTCTTCCGGTATCGCTCCTTCCAGGTGCCGCTCATGCGCCGCACCGCGCCGCGCAGGACTGTGCAGGGAGGTGATGATGAGTGAGCTGATTGATGTGATCATGGCGATCAAGCCGGTTCTCGGCGCATTCCTTTGCCTCGTCGGCGCAGGGCTGGCCATTATCGGGACCGTCGGCGTCCTGCGCTTTCCCGATTTCTACACACGGCTCCACGCAGCAAGTGTCACCGATACCGGGGCAGCCACGATCCTGATCGTGGGTATGGCACTGCTTGCGCCGACATGGCTTGTGGTCTTCAAGCTTGCCGCAATCTGGCTGTTCCTGTTCCTGACCGGCCCGACCGGTTCGCATGCGCTCGCCAATGCCGCGCATACAGCAGGCTTGCAGCCGGTCATCGGGCGGCGGACCAGCAACCCCGAAGAAGAGGAGGCTGGCTGAAATGACAGGATATGAAGGCGCCGACCTCGCCATTGCTTTGATCAATGTTGTGCTGCTCGGCTTGCTGTTCGTCATTGGCGTAGCGATTGCCCGCATGCGCAGCCTGTTCGCCATTGTCATGCTTTCGGGCGTCTATTCGCTGATATCGGCCACATGGTTTGTGGCGCTTGATGCGGTCGATGTCGCCTTTACCGAAGCTGCAGTAGGCGCGGGTATATCGACGGCCTTGCTGCTTGGGGCAATGCTGCTGACCTCGCGCACGGCCAAGCCCGAACCGCGTGCCATGCGGATCGTGCCGCTCTTCGCGGTCATCGCCGTCGGCTGCATGCTGGTCTATGCGACAATCGACCTGCCAGCCTTTGGTGACCCTGACAGCCCGGCCAACACTTATGTCGGCACGGCCTATCTGGAGCGCACGCCTGAAGACATCGGCGTGCCGAACATCGTGACGGCGGTTCTCGCCAGCTATCGGGGGTTCGATACGCTTGGCGAGACGGGCGTCGTCTTCGCTGCGGCGCTGTCCGTGATCCTGCTGCTGGGGTTTGGAGAGCGTTCGCTCTCGGCTTCGCTGCGCAAGAAAACCGACAAGAAAGGGTGAGGCGATGAAGACCGACCATCATGTCATCCTGCGGGTTGTCGCAAAGCCGCTGATTCCGATCATTTCGCTGTTCGCGCTCTATGTTCACTTCCACGGTGACTACAGCCCGGGAGGCGGTTTCCAGGCGGGCGTCATCATTGCGGTTGCTGTGATTCTTTACTCGCTGATTTTCGGCATCACGCCGGCGATGAGAGCGGTCCCGCCATGGTTTGCGCGGTCGCTCTCGGCGCTCGGCTTCATCATCTTTGGTGCTGTGGGTGTCTGGGCCCTGATGATGGGCGGCAACTATCTCGATTACGATGCTCTCTTCAATGAAGAGCCAGGCGGCCACTACGGTCAGCACTACGGCATCCTGTTCGTCGAACTGGGCGTGCTGTTCGCCGTGGCGGGATCAATGCTGTCGATCTTCTACGCCTTTGCCGGCCGGGTCACTGAAATCAAGGATGAGGACTGGTAATGGTCGAATTCATCCTAGAGCGCGGCAATTACTGGGCGATCATCGGGCTGATGATGATCGGCCTCTACACGCTGTTTTCGTCTACCAATCTGATCAAGCGGCTGGTCGGTCTCTCGGTTTTCCAGACCTCGATCATCCTGTTCTACATCTCTCTGTCGCGCATTGATGGCGGCACCGCTCCGATCCTATTCGGTGCGGACGCAAAAGGCCATGGCGGTGACCATGCAGAGGATGTTGCAGCTGCGGCAGCCCATGGGGCGGACGCAGCACATGGTGTGGCGGCTGACGCGGGGCATGGTGTCGCCGACACAGCCCATGGCGCTGCAAGTCATGGGCTTGAACACATCTATTCGAACCCGCTTCCGCACGTGCTGATGCTCACCGCAATCGTCGTCGGCGTGGCAACGCTCGCTGTCGGGCTCGCCATTGTTGTGCGTATCCGAGAAGCCTATGGCACGATCGAAAGCGACGAGATCCGCGAAATGGACCTTGAAGTTGCCCTGGCAGAATATGCCCATGACCATCCCGGTGAGGCCGACCCGGCATGATTGATCTTATCCTGCAACTCGCGCCGGCCTGGGCCGAAGCGCATGCGCCAGCGCTGATCATTGTGCTGCCGCTCCTGGCCGGGCCGATTTCGGCCTTCCTGCCCGGCAGTGGGCGTATCGCCTGGATCATGACCATGGTCGTGACCGCGCTGTGTACGCTTCTGTCCATCATCCTTCTTGCGCAGGTCCGTTCCGTCGAGGGTGGGGCCGTCATCTCCTATGCGATGGGCGGATGGGCTCCGCCTTATGGCATCGAGTTCCGCATAGATGCGCTGAATGTCCTCGTCCTGATGCTGGTCAGCTTCATCGCTTTCCTGACCAGCATTTTCGGCTGGCCGACCATCCGGGCGGAGATCAATGAAGAAAAGCGCGCCATGTTCTTCGGCGCGTTCCAGGTCTGTTTCATGGGCCTGCTAGGCGTTGCGGCGACAGGCGATGCCTTCAACCTTTTCGTCTTCCTCGAACTGTCCTCGATTGCGACCTATGTGCTCGTCGCGCTGGGCTCCGGCCGGGACCGGCGGGCGCTTCCAGCGGCGATCAACTATCTGCTGATGGGGACGATTGGCGCCAGTTTCTACGTTGTCGGTGTCGGCTTCCTCTATGCGGCGACCGGTACGCTCAACATGGCCGATCTTGCCATCCAGCTTCAGGATACGAGCGGCAACCGCGCCGTACAGGTCGGTTTCGCCTTTATCCTCGTCGGCCTCGGCCTCAAGGCGGCGATGTTCCCGCTGCACCAGTGGCTGCCGAACGCTTATACCTACAGCCCGAGCTTCGTCACCGCATTCCTTGCCGCGACGGCCACCAAGGTAGCGATCTATGCGCTCGTCCGCTTCCTCTTCTCGGTCTTCTCGCTCGAATTTATCTTCGAAGGTGCGAGCCTTGCGCTCATCCTTACGCCAATGGGGATCGCGGCGATGCTGGCCTGTTCCTTCCAGGCCATCTTCCAGACCGATGTACGCCGGACGCTGGCCTATTCCTCGGTTGCGCAAGTCGGCTACATGCTGCTCGGCATCTCGCTCGGCACAGCGGCAGGGGTCTCAGCCGGCATGTTCCATCTCGTGAACCACGCGCTTATGAAAGGCGCGCTGTTCATGGCGGTGGCCGGTGTTGTGCTGACCTATCAGGGCACGCGCATTCATGATTTTGCCGGGCTTGGGCGGTCCGCGCCGTGGACAATGACGGCCTTTGCCATTGCCGCCCTGTCGCTCATCGGCGTGCCGCTGACAGCCGGCTTCCAGTCGAAGTTCGCCCTGGTGTCGGCCCTTCTTGCGAGCGGCTGGTGGTGGGCGGCGCTGATTGTCGTGTTCTCCAGCGTCCTCGCAGTCGTCTATATGGGGCGCATCCTGCAGGCTGTTTTCTTCAAGCCGCCGAACAATCCCCAGAAGCGCCAGAAGGAAGCCCCCATGCTGCTGCTTGGGCCGCTCTGGGTGCTGGCGCTGGCCAATCTGTGGATCGGTATCAATGGCAATTTCGTTGTCGGCCTGGCCAATGACGCGGCCCAGGCCCTGTTCATCGGAGGTGTGCGATGAGCGGTGAGACCCTGATCATTGCAGCGCTGGTCCTGCCAGTGCTTACGGCGGTTGGCATCTTCTTTGCCGGCAAGCTTCCGGATTTCCGGGAAGGCATCACGCTGCTTGGTGCCGCGGCGCTGTTTGTCACGGCGTGTGGTCTGGCCGGAACAGTGGGCGGCGACATGCCGGCCGAACTTGTGCTCGGGACATCTGTGCCGGGGCTGGATTTTGCGTTCAGGATGGAGCCGCTGGGCGCCATGTTCGCGCTGGTGGCGAGCGGCCTTTGGATCGTCAACAGCTTCTATTCCATCGGCTATATGCGCGGCAATCGCGAGCGCAACCAGACGCGCTTCTACATCTGCTTTGCCATCGCCCTGATGGGCGCGATGGGCGTCGCGATGGCGGCAAACCTGTTCACCCTGTTCGTGTTCTATGAGGTTCTGACCCTGTCGACCTTCCCGCTGGTGGCGCACAAGGAAGACAAGAAGGCGCTGAAGGGCGCGAGCATCTACCTGATGACGCTGCTCGCTACATCAATCGGTCTTTTCCTCGTTGCGATCATCTGGACCTATACGCTGGCCGGTAGCATGGATTTCGTGCCCGGCGGGCTGCTGAATGGCGTTGAAGCGGTCACCCCCATCATCGCGAGCGCGCTGCTCATCCTGTTTGCTTTCGGTATCGGCAAGGCGGCGCTGATGCCGATACATTTCTGGCTGCCCAATGCCATGGTCGCCCCGACACCGGTCTCGGCCCTGCTGCACGCGGTGGCTGTGGTGAAAGCGGGTGTGTTCACTATGGCCAAGGTCGGGCTGTATGTCTTCGGCTATGACCTCCTGAAAGACACGCCGGCGCGCGACTTCGTGCTGGGCGTAGCCTGCTTTACCATTGTCGTCGCATCGCTGGTCGCCCTGACAAAGGACAATCTGAAGGCACGACTTGCCTATTCGACAGTGGGCCAGCTGGCCTATGTCACGGCTGGTGTGATGCTTGCCAATTCGGCCGGCATGATGGGGGGCAGCTTGCAGATCGCGGCGCATGCTTTCGGCAAGATCACGCTGTTCATGTGTGCCGGTGCCATCTATGTCGCGACCGGCAAGACTGAAATTTCGCAATTGCGAGGGCTTGGCCGCCGTATGCCCTGGGTTTTCGGCGCGTTTCTCATCGGCTCTCTCTCCATTATCGGTATCCCGCCGCTGGCGGGGGGCTGGCCGAAAGTCATGCTGATGCTCGGTTCGGCCGAGTCCGGTGATGGCTATGTGGCCTGGGTGCTGATCATTTCCTCGCTGCTCAACATTGCGTACCTGCTGCCAATCGCGATCCTGGCGCTGATGCCGCCACGCGGCACGCTGGAGCCTGCGCCGTACAAGCGACCGGAAGGCGCCCCCATGTTCACGGTGGCAGCGCCGGTCTTCACCGCATTCGGGACCGTCGTGCTCTTCTTCCTGATGGGTGAACTCTACGACTTCCTTCTGCCAGCCATTGGAGGCCAGCCATGAGCGATCATGTGACACCGCCCCACCTGACCGATCATGGCGAACATGAGCTGCCCGATGACAGCCAGACTTCGGGTTTCGCCAAACTGCTGTTCGGCTGGACGTCGAAACCCTGGGCCGGACGCGTTGTCTTTCTCGTTCTGGCGCTGGTTTCGGCTGGTCTGATTGCCGCTGAAGTCCTGCTGGAGGCCGCGTCGGGAGAGGGGCACCACTTCCGCCATGCCTATTTCGGAATCGATTCCATCACAGCCTTTTATGCGATGTGGGGCTTTTTCTCCTTCACACTGGTTGTGCTGGCTGGCTGGCCGCTCGGACGCCTGCTGCGCCGGGATGAGGCCTACTATGAGGATGAAGAAGAGCCTGCCGGAGAGGAGCCGCACGCATGAACGCGCTGATTGCCTCCATCAATCCGGGCCTTGTCCTGATACTTGCCGGCCTGCTGGCTGGCCTCACTCCGATCCAGCGCGTGCGCCAGGGGCTTGCACTCGGTGCGCCGGTCCTGGCCTTGTTCATGTTGCTTGCGGCTCCGCGCGACATCGATATTGCGACGATGGGAATGCTCGGCTTCGACATGGTGCTGTACCGCGTCGACTCGCTATCCTTCATCTTTGGGCTGGCCTTCCTGATCGCCGCGCTGATCAATGCGGTCTACGCGCTGCACAATGACAGCCGCCTCGAAGACAGCATGGCAATGTCCTATATGGGCGCCGCCGTTGCCGCCTGTTTCTGCGGCGATTTCATCAGCCTCTTTGTCTTCTGGGAACTGACGGCAGTCACGTCGGTCTTCCTGATCTTCAAGTCGGGTACGCGCGCCGCCTACAAGGCGGGCATGCGCTATCTCGGGCTGCATGTCCTGTCGGGCGTCCTGCTGCTGTTCGGCGGCATGCAGATCTATTTCGACACGGGCGACATGAGCATCCGGGCGCTCGAGCTGGGCGATCCGGGCGTGTTGCTCGTCTTCCTCGCCTTCGGCATCAAGGCAGGTTTTCCATTCCTTCACACCTGGCTCGCAGACGCCTATCCGAAGGCGACGGTGACCGGCACGGTGGTCCTGTCGGCCTTCACGACGAAGCTTGCCATCTATGCGCTCGCGCGGACCTTTGCCGGCGAGCAGAGCCTGATCTGGATCGGCGCGATCATGACGGTTTATCCGGTCTTCTTCGCCGTGGTGGAAAACGACCTCCGCAAGGTCCTGTCCTTCTCGCTGAATAACCAGCTTGGCTTTATGGTCTGCGCCATCGGGGTAGGGACGCCGCTGGCGCTGAATGGCGCGGCTGCACACGCCTTCTGCCACATCATGTACAAGTCGCTGCTATTCATGAGCATGGGCGCTGTCCTCTACCGGACTGGCACGGCCAAGGCGACCGAACTTGGCGGGCTTTACCGGACGATGCCTTGGACGACGCTGTTCTGCCTCATCGGGGCGGCCTCGATCTCGGCCTTCCCGCTCTTCTCGGGCTTCGTCTCGAAATCGCTGACGATGAGCGCTGTGGCGGGGATTGGCGCGCTGATCCCGTGGCTGATGCTGCTCTTTGCCTCAGCGGGTGTGCTGGAGCACTCCGGCATCAAGATCCCCTATTTTGCCTTCTTCGGGCATGATAGCGGCAAGAGGCCCAAGGAGGCGCCGTTCAACATGCTGCTTGCCATGGGCGCGGCGGCGTTCATCTGTATCGGTGTCGGCCTTCCGGCCTTCCTGCCGGGCTTCGGTTTCGACTGGCTGTACAACATCCTGCCATACGCGGACGACCCGTATACGATGAAGTATGAGCCCTATACGGGCGATCATATCCTGACGCAGATGCAACTGCTGGTCCTGGCGATGTTTGCCTTTGCAGTGTTGCAGCGCATCGGCGCCTATCCTCCAGAAAAGCGCGGGATCATCCTTGATACCGATATTATCTGGCGCAGGGTTGGCTACGGCTTTGCCAAATGGAGCGGCACGATCTGGACCAAGGTCGGCCCAGCCATGACCGGCCTGTTCGGAACGCTGACGGGGCGCGCCTTCTCCCGGCTTGAGGCGGCCTTCAGTCCGCGCGGGACTCTGGCCAAGGGCGGCCTGTTCGATGGCATGGCCGTATGGACGGTGGTGTTGCTCGGTCTCGCGCTGATGATTGCCTTCTTTGTCCGCTAGCTGGGCTGATATTTCTTCTTTCACTTAGGTTAGAGGAGGATTATTCCAGCAATGGAATAATGTCGGGTGCCGAAACTCAAGTCACGGCTAGAATTTCGAAGAATACATTTGTGCAACCAAATGTGTTCTGAGGTGTTTCACGCTCACATTATTCGTCAGGAACCTGACGTGTTGAGATTGTGAGGGAGTAGAATGTGGACGCACCTGTAGAACACAAGGCATCCGATAGTGCAGCGTTGGAACTTACGACGGACATTGTCGCGGCCTATGTCAGCAACAATTCGGTCCAGAGCAGCGAACTGGCGAATCTAATCCGGAATGTTCATGCCACTCTGCGTGACCTGTCTGGAGATGCCAGTCAGACCAATGTCGAGATCAAGCCAGCCATTCCGGTGAAGAAGTCCGTCACGGACGAATACATCATCTGTCTTGAGGACGGGAAGAAGTTCAAGTCGCTGAAGCGCCACCTTCGCGCCAAATACGACATGACTCCCGAAGAGTATCGTGAGAAGTGGGGACTGCCATACGACTATCCGATGGTTGCGCCAAGCTATGCTCGCAAGCGGTCCAAGTTGGCCAAGCAGATGGGGCTTGGGACAGGGCGGAAATAGTCACGAAGACTTGTCGGAGACTTGTTGAATATTTCATGATCGGAATATTTCGCAACCGTAACGATAATTTTTTCGCAGTTATAGTTAACTTTTTGTAGTGACGACTCTTGATGGCGGAATCGAATTCCGCCACACCTGACTCTATCAAATCACCACGGGGGTGGCTGAACATGAAGAGTCGATCACGGTTCAATGGCCTGACGTCTGCACAGAAGGACATCATTGCCCACTGGCAGGCAGCAAAGGGCGCGAGGGAGCTGCCGCGCCGGTCTGACATCGATCCTGGCCGTTTGCGTGCACATCTTTCGTCTATTTCCATGGTCGAACTGGACGCAAAAGGCGATGCCTGGTTTCGTCTGGTCGGCTCGCGGCTTCAGGCCTATCTCGGACCGAATGCGGGCGGTCGCAACCTTCGCGAGTTCGGCAGTGTCGCAACGTCCATGTGGTCGCTCGGCCTCACCGCTGCGGCGGAACATGGCCGGCCAACAGGCGGTGTGGTCAACAGGAAGACGGACCGTCATGCCTGGCTTCGCCTGCCCCTGGCGACAGGCCATTCCGATCGTGCCCTGATCCTCTGCCATGATGTGGTGCTGGCCTGCGACACACCGGAAGAAGATGATCCCTTCGGCCTTTTCTCCGGCGGATCTGATCGTCTCGCAGCCTGATCCCGAAAGGGATTGCTTTCTCAAAATAGGAAAAATATCCTACACCTGATCGCGGGGACTAATCTGCTGTCCAACGCAAGATCAGGAGTTGGATGATGAACTATTCAAGGCGGCAACAGGATGAGCATCGTGTAAGGCTGGCGGCAGGATTGACCGGCTTTGCGCTGATGATTCCGGCCGAGCAAATCCTGTCGGCTGACAAGCGCGATCACAGGATTGCCCGCGCCCGACAGATCGCGATGTATCTCGCACATGTCGGTCTCGGCATGAGCCTGGCGCGCATCGCCACCGCACTCGACCGCGACCGTTCGACCGTTGCCTATGGCTGTCACAAGATCGAGGATTTCCGCGACGACCCGCAAATCGACGAATGGCTTGACGGGCTGGAAGAGCAGCTGCGCGGCGTCGCCGAGTATGGCCGCTGGTCTGCGACAGCGGGTGCTAGCGACCAGTCGCTTCGGCGGATGCAACTGTCCTGATGCGGGCGAGCATCGAGGCCAGCCCGTTGGAACGTTGTGCTGAGAGCGCGCCTGTAACGCCAATTTCGTCGAGGAAGGCGGGTGTGTCGAAGGCAAGGATGTCGTCACGGTGGGCGCCAGAGAAGAGGCGGATGAGAAGCGCAATGAGACCGGACACGATCATCGCGTCTGATTCAGCGCGGATCTCGATTTCATCATTCGCGGTCTCATTCAGAACCATCCAGACCTGCGAGGCGCAGCCGCGAACCCTGGTGTCTTCGGTGCGTTCATGCGGCTCTAGCGGTGGGTTCGCCTTGCCGAGATCAATGATATGCGCATAGCGCGTTTCCCAGTCATCAAGGAAATCGAACTCGTCGCGGATGTCTTGGGCGCGGGATTCAACACTCATACCTGCCCATGTGGGACATTCGCAGGCAAAAGAAAACCCCGGTCTCCATCTCAGAAGGCCGGGGTCAAGAGATTGAAAGTGGTGAAAGCTTTACTGACTGACCTTGCTTATGCAACGGCCAACATCAGCCAGCGCATGTTCACCGATGCAGAATGGCACCTCAAAGTGCTGGTGAGCGGCGGCGACACACTGCTGCAGGTTGAGCTGAGCCATGTTGAGGCAGCCAGCCGTCTGCTTTTCTGTCATCGCGCTCTGCATCGGCGCGGCAGCAGCTCCACCACTGCCAATGACGCGGTAGGCGGCCAGCGTGGCGATCTGGTCAGCGATCGGCTCCTTGCCAGAGGCAATGCGCGAATTGTTGATACCGAGCGCGCCTTTCACATCCGGCACGCGGATGGCGGAAGCGGCGCTGGACACGTTTTCCCAGATGGATGGCGCGCCGTTCGAGCCGGCGGAAACCAGGACTGTGTCGATGCCAGGTGCAGTGAAGGCAGATACCATTTCCGAGCGGGCAGGGCGACCGGTGAGGGAGGCAGCCCGCAGGCTTGTGGCGATTGCGCCGGAATCACCAACCTTGCCCTTGGCCCAGCCTGCGCCTTGCAGTGAATAGGCCTGTTCCTTGACGAAGGCTGCCGTTGCCGTCAGGCGGGCCGAATCCGCCTTGCCGGCCGTCAGCGCTGATTTGACGGCACTGTTGCCACCATTCAGCGAACGGGCGTAGCGCACGTCATTCTGAAGACCGCGGACAAAGACGTCCTTGCCGTAGAAACCTTCAATGTCGCGCACAGCGGCGCGGAATTCAGGGTTTTGCGAGGCGACGAGAGCAGAATAGGCCATCCAGCCGCGCGTCAGCTGTTCAGAATTCTGGCCACCAAGATTTTTCAGCGCGTTTTGAATGTCATTCGAGCTCTTGAATGAGTTCTGCTTGATGTCTGTGACGTCGCCATGGAACGTCGCATACACTGCCGCTGCAGAAGACAATGGATCCGGAGCAATCGCGGCGCTATCAGCGGCCACGGTCTGGACTTCGGGTGCAGCTTCTGTCTGCGCCGACGCCGAGAATGCAAGCGCAACAGCGCCCAGCATGCCAGCGTGGATTCTTTTGAATTTCATCGTCAGTCTCCCTCACACTACCTGACCGAATGGTTAACTACTTTCCCGGATTTGCAAAGCTGTTCCTAGCCCCGAAACGCGGTATAAACTGAAAATGTAATGTTCCAGCGACGATCAGAATGACTAACGAATATCACCGATCTATTAATGAAAAATCGGAAACCTTTCTGATGGGTATCTTTCTGCTCTGGCTTGCGCTGGTCGCAGTCGCGTCCGCTTTCGTGCTTTCCGGCGGGGTAAATCCGCTGATAATCGCAGCATTTGCTGCGCTTTGCGTCCTCCCAGTCCTGACCACGATGCTGGTTGTCTGGAAGGGAAAGCGGTGGCCGCGCGGGCGCCGTGCACTTTTTGCATGTCTGCCCTGGATTCTGATGAGTGCGTTTTTTGTTGCGCTGTCGGGCGGGCTGTCTTCGCCTGCGTTCGTCTTCGCGGCTTTCCCGTCCCTTGTCGCTCTCAGCTTCGGATGGCGCAAGCTGGCCGTTGAGACAGCAATTTTCTCTTTGTTTGCGACTCTTGGCGCAATTGCGTTGTCGGTCAGTCTTGGAGCGATGCCGGGAATGGCAGAAGCGTCGCATGCCAGTGAGATGTACGCCTTTGCCGGGCTTTGCGTGCTGCCCTTTATTGTGGCGGCGCTTGTGGCGAGACGCTCAAGGACCGGAAGGGCGGATGAGCGTGCGTCCACTGCGCCACCTGCCGCAGAAGACCACCTCGCCGCGCTGGAAGAGGTCGGCGATGCGCAGCCCGGCGTCATGATTGTCGATGTGACGCGTGAAGGCCGGATCCGGTCGGCTTCGGGTAATCCCCCGGCAGGACTCCAGTTGAGGCCCGGCCGGGTCTTCCTCGATGCGTTCCCATCCACGCGCCGGGATGCCATCGCCCTGCGCTTTCGTTCGGGCGGCACCTTTGTCGAGACGCTGGAGAATGGCTGCGAGGTCGAATTCACGATTGACCGGCATGACCTCGGAACGCGCGTTTTTCTGGACGATGTGACCAACCGGAGCGGCGAGACGAAGCCTGAACCATCGCCCGCCGAAGCGGTGCCTTCAGAAGTTGCCGCGCTGAAGAGCGAACTGGCCGAGCGCACGGCATTCTTTGCCGGGCTGGGACATGACCTCAAGACGCCGCTCAATGCGATTCTCGGCTTTTCCGACCTGATGCGAACGGAACTGCGCGGTCCGATGCCGGAGGCCTATAAGGACTATTCCAACCTCATCCACGAGAGCGGTCAGGACCTCCTGCTGATCGTTGAGGACATACTCGACTTTGCCAAGGCGGAAGCAGGCCATTCACGGCTCGATATTGAGCCGGTCGATCTGGTGGCGAGCGCGGACTCCGTCATCGCGCAACTGTCGGGACAGGCTGCTCGAATGGCGGTCGAGCTGAAAATGCTGGCGCAGGGTGAAGTCTGGGCCATGGCCGATCCGCGTGCGGTGCGCCAGATCTGGCAGAATCTCATTTCAAATGCGATCAAGTATTCCGAGGCTGGCAGCACGGTCACGCTCGACGCGCGTGCCGGTCGCGACGCGGTCGCGCTGTCCTGTCGCGATACAGGTGCCGGGATGGACGAGCATGACCTTGCCCGGATCGCGAAGCCTTTCCAGCAGGGCCGCAACGCCAAGGGGCGCGCTGGGACTGGCCTCGGCCTCGCCGTCGTGCAGAGCTTCGCGCAGCAAATGGGTGGCAAGGTCGTCATTGACACGGCGCCGGATGAGGGCACGCGCGTCCGCGTGATCCTGCCGAAGGCGTCAGCTTCCGACCTCGAGGGGCTTGTGGACGCCGCTCAATAGCGGAGCTTGCAAATCGATCCTAGTTTTCGCGATTTTCCATGCGGGCTTCCCGCATCAACAGGAGGAAGCCGGAGACGACAAGGCAGCCCAGAACGATGAAGGCGACCTCAAGCGGAAAGATGCCGGCAGACATGGTCTCTCCAGCCTTTGTGCCAAGAACGTCCTGGCCCGCAGACATGATTGTCGTTTGCCGACCTGTTTCGCTGGCGCCAAAAAGAGCGGGATGAATCAGGCTGGAAAACAATTTGATCATGGGGCGGTCTGTTCAGGGTTATCGAAGTATTAATGTGACACACTCGGTGCAAAGGGCATGCCGGATGGCGGTCGAATGATGGAAAAAGACGGATGATCGAAGAAAGGCTGCCAAGCTGGCTCTGGGTCGATGCCCTGATCAGGCGCGCCCAATCGGCCGGTGCATCCTGCTTTGTGCTGCAGAAAGGTGACCGTGAACGCGGCGATGTGCTGGTCAAGGTTGCAGACCTGAAGGGCGGTGCGCGAGCCTATGTGCCGCGCACAAATATGGAAGGCGCGCGCGTTTTCGCGGATCTGCGCCTGCAGGGTATGGGTGAGGCTGAAAACGATGTGGATGTTTATGTCCGGCGCGCCCGCGAGCGCGACAGCGATCTCTGGGTTCTGGAGATTGAAGACCGTGAAGGGCGTCACTTCCTGACCGAAGCTGTGGAAAGTCCTGACCGAAACGGCGGATGAGGCGATGTGGGACTTGGCAGGTCATACACCAGCCGCGATAGCTGGGCTTCATACACACCGCCCGCGACCAGGAGTCCGCATACGATGGCCAAACTCTATTTCACCTATTCTGCGATGAATGCGGGCAAGTCGACCATATTGCTCCAGTCGGCGTACAATTATCGCGAGCGCGGTATGCAGGTCATGCTGTGGACGTCAGGTCATTACCGCGAAGGCGAGTCGGAGACGGCCGACATCTGCTCCCGAATTGGCCTCAAGGCTGAGGCGTATCTCTACCGCGACGGGCTCAACCTTTTTGAGCTGATATCGGCGCGCATGAATGAGGGGCCGCTCAATGCTGTGTTCGTAGATGAAGCGCAATTTCTGGAAGGTGAGCAGGTCTGGCAGCTGGCCCATGTCGCTGACCGGCTGGGCGTGCCGGTGATGTGCTATGGCCTGCGGACGGATTTTCAGGGCAAGCTGTTTGCCGGGTCAGCGGCCCTTCTGGCGATTGCAGACCAGATTCGCGAAGTACGCACCATCTGCCATTGCGGGCGAAAGGCGACCATGACCGCGCGCATGGATAGCGGAGGCAGGGCCCTGATCGAGGGCGCTCAGGTGGATGTCGAGAAGGCGCAATATGTGTCGCTCTGCCGGCAACATTGGGAAGAAGTAACCCATATTCATTCCACTTAGCAGGAACCGACAGGCCGCATCGAAGTTTGCTCTGGTACAGCGCAGAACGCGCTCGAACAGACCAGAAAGGACTTCCTATATGCCTACCCCTCAAGGCCATACGACGGCCATTCGTGGTTCCCGCGTCATAGGGACCAATGTCTACAGCCAGGCTGGCGAAAAGATCGGTGAAATCGAGGATGTGATGCTCGACAAGATGAGCAACAACATCATGTTCGCCGTGGTTGGCTTCAACGGCTTTCTCGGCATGGGCGAGAAGTACCACGCCATTCCTTGGGCCTCGCTCGACTATGAGAAGGACCGTGGCGGCTACATTGTGCCGTTCACGAAGGAACAGCTGGAACAAGGCCCGGCCGACTCGATCAACGAGCTCAGCAAGGATGATGGCCGCGCTTTCCGCGATGCCGCCTTCGAGCATTACAAGGTCGAGCGGTACTGGTAATTGCCGCGCCTGACATCCGGGAAAAGATTCTGCCGCGAGCGGGCATTGCCCTGTTCGCGGCAATTTTTACCCTCCAATGGCCCGGTCATGACCCAATTCCCGCCCCATTTCGGGAGCAGCCTCCTTTTTACGGGAAGAGGAGACTACGCCATGGGCGAACGTCGAAACGCTATATTCGGGCTGGCAGTGATTGTCGCCTTCATTGCATCGGGCCTGATGGCCAGTGCGCAGGAAGCCGCGCCACAGCAGGGTTCACCCGAGATCGACTATCCCGGTTTCGCAGCCATGACGGACGATGTCATGGCGTATCGTGAAAGCCGCCTGGTCAGCCTCGCAGACTTTAATGCCATGAAGGCCGATGCCCATACCATCGTTCTCGATACGCGCAGTGGGACCGCCTATGCGATGGGCCACATAGATGGCGCGGTGCATCTCAATTTTTCGGACTTCACCGATGAGAAACTCGCAGCAGTCATTCCATCGAAGGACACGCGCATTCTCATCTACTGCAACAACAACTTCGTCGATGATGTTGAACCGATCGTGCTCAAGCGAGCGCCGCTCGCGCTGAATATCCCGACCTTCATCAATCTATACGGCTACGGCTATGAGAATATCTACGAACTTGGCGAATTCGTCTCGACCACGGACGAGGACGTCAACTGGGTGACATCGTTGCAAACGCCCTGACCATTCCTGCGCGATGCACCTAACCGAGCGGATGTAGCTGGACCCCCGGCTACATCCGTTTCCTTTTTAGTTCTGCTAATGCGATCATTTGTTGCCTTGCACAAAGCCTGCATCGCGGTCATGTGACGCGCTGACATGACCGAACAGTTTGCCGGAAGACAGATATGACGACTGCAAATGCCGAGACAGCCGCGCCGCGCGTGAACCCCAACGCCCCGACTGAGGAAACTGTCCTGTCGGTTCATCATTATACCGACCGCCTCTTCAAGTTCCGGCTGACACGCCCTGCCGCTTTCCGGTTCCGCTCCGGCGAGTTCATCATGATTGGTCTGTACAAGCCGGACGGCAAGCCTCTGTTGCGTGCCTATTCGATCGCCTCTCCGTCCTGGGATGAGGAACTCGAATTCTATTCCATCAAGGTGCAGGATGGCCCACTGACCTCCCGCCTCCAGACGATACAGCCCGGCGACAAGGTGCTGCTTGGCAAGAAGCCGGTTGGCACGCTGGTGCATGATGCGCTGGTGCCCGGCAAACGCCTCTGGTGCTTCTCGACAGGCACGGGCTTCGCGCCGTTTGCGAGCGTGATCCGTGATCCGGAAACCTATGAGAAGTTTGATGAGGTGATTGTCACCCATACTTGCCGCGACGTGGCAGAGCTCGCTTATTCTCGCGAGATCGTGGATGAGACGCTGAACCACGAATTCCTTGGCGAGATGGCGCAGGGCAAGCTGCGTCTCTACGCGACGTGTACCCGGGAGGCTTTCGACCAGTCCGGACGCCCGACAGACCTCATCCGTTCCGGCAAGCTGTTCGAGGATCTCGGCATTCCCGCGCTCGACCCGGCCGTCGACCGCGCCATGATCTGCGGCTCCATGCCGATGACGCTCGAGATGAAGGATCTGATGATCGAGGCCGGCCTGAACGAAGGCTCGAATGCAGCCCCTGCCGAGTTCGTAATCGAGAAGGCCTTCGTCGGATAAATAATTCAAAATTTGGGGATAGCCGACTAACATCAACTCCACTAACCTCGCCTGATACGAGAAAAGGCGCGAGTGGCTCTGTGCCGCTCCGCGCTTCGCAGATCGGGGAGTGTCAGGGTGTCCATCTTCACAGTCGGATTCCGTTTTTCAGCTGTTATTGCATCCATTGCGATGGCGAGCTGTGCCAGCACAACAGACGTCGCGCCGCAGGAGGCGCTTGCGCCAGCGGGTGATGCCAACGCCAATAGTGCGGTTGAACAGGGGCCGGTCGCATCGACTGAATACGGTCAGGTGCGCGGCAAGACAGAGGAAGGCGTGAATGTCTTTCTGGGCATTCCCTATGGCGCCGACACACGCACGACGCGTTTCCAGCGCGCGAACAGGCCCGAGGCCTGGACCGGTATCCGTGATGCGCTCGCCTATCCGGACTCCACGCTGCAGATCACAGGCAACACCGCTTTCTTTGCCAGCTGGCTAGCTGATCCCGTGCCCCCGCATAGCGAGAACCCGCTCGGTCTCAACATCTGGACACCCGGCCTGGACGACAGGCAGCGCCCGGTCATGGTCTGGCTGCATGGCGGTGGTTTCGAGAATGGCAGCGGTTCCAGCCCGGCCTATGAGGGTGTCAACCTCGCCAATCGCGGCGATGTCGTCGTGGTGACGATCAATCACCGGCTCAATGCGATGGGATATCTTTATCTTGCAGAACTGGAAGGCGGGGACGCCTATCCTGACAGCGGAAATGTCGGCAATCTCGACATGATCATGGCGCTCGAATGGGTGCGCGACAATATCGCGAATTTTGGCGGCAATCCGGAAAACGTTCTCATCTTCGGAGAGTCAGGTGGCGGCCGGAAAGTCTCCACCTTGCTTGCCATGCCGGAAGCCGAAGGCCTGATCGACCGCGCGATCGTACAGTCCGGTTCCCACATGGTGATCCGCACGCCAGAGCAGGCAACGAAGGATTCGATTGAATTCCTGGCGCGGCTCGGCCTCCAGCCGGACGAACTCGACAAGCTTGACGATGTGCCCTCTGAAGCCTTTGAGGAGGCGCTCCGGGAAGGGCGTATCTATTTCGGCCCCGTCCTCGACGGTCGCAACATGATGGCCCATCCCTGGAATGCGGGCGCGCCGGCAACCGCGATGGATGTGCCGATGCTGATCGGTTCGAATGATGATGAAGCATCAATCTTCCTGTTCGGCGATCCGCGGGTCTGGGCTGTTGATTTTGATGGCATCGCGCCGCTCGCATCAGAGTATGGGCGTGGCCGCACGGCGACGGCTGAGACGGTGGCTGGTTATAGGGACCTGTATCCGGACCAGACGCCGACCGAGCTTCTCTTCACCATCGTTTCGGACTTTCGCTATGGCCACAACGCCGTGCTTCAGGCGCTGCGCAAATCCGAGCAGGGCGGTGCGCCGGCCTGGCTCTACCTGTTCGACTGGGAGACGCCAGTCGCCGACGGCAAGCTGAAGACGCCGCACGCGCT